>ENA-OQDL01001187-OQDL01001187.1-human-gut-metagenome-genome-assembly--contig:-NODE-1187-length-13615-cov-3.668372_pt1 | contig 13615 bp, 16 predicted proteins | sample MGYA00242782_ERZ504609 | MGnify/ENA primary metagenome ERZ504609 (study PRJEB26092, sample SAMD00036320) | human gut metagenome | host: Homo sapiens | study: EMG produced TPA metagenomics assembly of... | reverse complement strand
GTATCCTGAACGACATCTTCTGCATCTTGATTGGTTCCTGCATATATTAAATGCAATCGCATACAGATGCTTTTGATATCGTTCGATTAAACTTGTGTTGCTGGTTTCATGAGTACTCCTTTTGGTGTTAGTGGGAAAACAGATGTTCATTTCTTAAGGCCTTTCACTTATAATACAAATGAAAATATGGAAAGGTTACAAATGGAGGTAAGAATATATGATTTTAACTATATCTTACTATCGAGCATAAGCATTTTACATTTAAAATATACGTTGTAAACTATATTATGGAAAAAATAACTTCGAAATAAGAGGTGAAAGATAAAATGTATCTGGTATCGGTGTATTTTGATGATAAAAGTAATAAAATAATTTCTGATTATATCAATAAGATTGCACAAAAGACAGGAAATACTTTTATGACGGACAATCACGTTCCACCTCATCTGACAATTATGTCTGTAGAGGCAAGAGAGGAAGAAAATTTGACAGAGGTGATGGAACAGCTGGAGAGGTCCCTGACCAGAGGGCAGATCCAATTGGTCTCTGTCGGAGTGTTATTGCCATATGTACTGTATGTGACACCGGTTCTGAATCTGTATTTGGAAGATATGATCGAACAGGTACATGATATGGTAAAGAATATTCCGGAAGTCAGGATGAGCCGGTATTATCAGCCAATGCAGTGGCTTCCTCATATCACACTGGGAAAGAAGCTTTCCAAAGAGCAGATGCAGGAAGCATTTGCAGTTATGCAGGAACAATTCGTACCGATGGAAGTTACGGTATCGGAGATCGGGCTGGCGAAGACCAATCCACATCAGGATCTTGTAAGAATAGAATTAAATGATTAATTGCGGTGGAAAATAAAATGATTAACAGAGAAGATATGCTGGCACTGACCAGAAGAATGACAGTAAAGCGAACATCCATGACAAGAATTGCCGGAGGATATCTGGACCGGGATGGATATATAGACGGAACATTTAATACCGGATTTTTGAAATTGAGTCCGGATGAGAAAGAAAAAAATTTACAGATAGCAAAATTCATTCCATTTGCAGATACGAATAAAAATCTGAAAGAATATGCATTTTCCGATGAGAAGACGAAAGGCGACAGTATGTGGAAACTGTTAATGGGAATGCGTGCGTGCGGTCTGAAAAATGATGCACTGATGGAGACTTTTTATGAAATTGTTGGTGAACGATATCAGTCAGAGGGAGACTATGCCATTTTCGTATTTCATGACCGATACGATATTCCGGCAAAAGGGAAAGATCATGTCCGTCAGGGTGAATCTGAAGAAATGTTTGAATACTTAATCTGTGCCATCTGTCCGGTAAGTGGAGATTACGAACCGGGAGAACCGGAATGTGGATTCTTATTTCCGGCATATATGGACGGCGGGGCGGCCATGAATTATGTGGATGTATATCAGAAAAATCAGGAATATCCGCATACAGAGCTTTTGAAATTACTTGGAGTATATGAGATAGAGAAAATTTCTTATAAAGGTGTTTAATGGTTTCAAATTCATCTGGGATATCTTATAATATAAAGGATTGAGTTTAGAGGAAAAGGTAGGAATATACAATGCATACAATGAAAAAATTCATTCGGTATTATGCCCCGTATAAGGCGGTATTCTTTCTGGATCTGATCTGTGCGGCAGTCATAAGTCTGGTGGATCTCGCATTTCCACAGATTTTACGTACGCTTACGAAGACGTTGTTTACAGAATCAGCAGATCACATACTGCATGCCTTGCTTCCGATTGGGGCAGGATTGCTTGCAATTTATATATTACAGGCGCTTTGTAAATATTATGTAAGCTATCAGGGACATATGATGGGAGCCAATATGGAACGCGATATGAGGCAGCAGCTTTTTGAGCACTATGAAAAACTGTCATTTTCATATTATGACCAGAATAATTCCGGGCAGATGATGAGTAAGCTGGTATCAGATCTTTTCGATATCTCGGAGTTTGCACATCATGGACCGGAGAACTTATTTATTTCACTGATTAAGATTGTCGGATCGTTTGTATTTTTGTTCCTGATCAACTGGAGACTTGCGATTCCACTTTTAGTTCTTGTAGTGTTCATGTTGGTTTTCTCCTATGGACAGAACAAGAGAATGCAGGCGACATTCATGGATAACCGGCGGAAGATCGGGGATGTCAATTCCAGTCTTCAGGATACACTGGCAGGAATCCGTGTCGTACAGTCTTTTGCAAATGAAGAGATTGAGCGGGAGAAGTTTAAAAAGAGTAATCAGGGATTCCTGATTTCCAAGGATGCAAACTATAAGTGCATGGGAAGTTTTATGAGCGGAAACTTATTCTTTCAGGGGATGATGTATCTGATTACGCTGGTATTCGGCGGCTGGCTGATTGCACAGGGGAAGATGGAAGCAGTGGATCTTGCGATGTATGCGCTTTATATCGGTATCTTTATCAGTCCGATTCAGATTCTGGTAGAGCTTACCGAGATGATGCAGAAAGGACTGTCCGGATTCCGCAGATTTCTGGATGTGGTAGAGACCGAGCCGGAGATCGTGAATGCACTGGACGCAGAATCAATAGATGAAGTAAATGGACACGTTTCTTATGAAAATGTATCGTTTCATTATAGCGACGATGATACACCGGTGCTTTCTAATGTTACATTCGACATTCCGGCAGGAAAATCCGTGGCTTTAGTCGGACCTTCGGGAAGTGGTAAGACGACGATCTGCTCTCTGCTTCCGAGATTCTATGATGTAACAGGCGGACGTGTTACGATTGACGGAAAAGATGTCCGGGATCTGACACTGGAAAGTCTGCGTAATCAGATCGGACTGGTACAGCAGGATGTGTATCTGTTCTGTGGAAGTATTAAAGAGAATATCGCATATGGGAAGCCGGGAGCATCTATGGAAGAGATTGAAGACGCAGCAAGGAAAGCGAACATTCATGATTTTATTATGGAACTGCCGGACGGATATGATACATTTGTTGGTGAACGTGGAACAAGACTTTCCGGCGGACAGAAACAGAGAATCTCGATTGCAAGAGTATTTCTTAAGAATCCGTCAATCCTGATTCTGGATGAGGCGACAAGTGCACTGGATAATGAGAGCGAACGCTGGATCCAGAAGAGTCTGGAAGAGCTTGCAAAGAACCGGACAACGATTACGATCGCGCATCGATTATCAACAATCCGCAATGCGGATGAGATCCTTGTAGTGGCAGATAATGGAATCGCAGAGCGTGGAACACATGAAGAACTGTTAAAACAGGGCGGAATCTATGCGCATTATAATGAGATGGGATAGGCAGAAGATAAGAAAAACGGAAGTTGCGCTGTGAGTAGAAACATAAAAATTATCAATAAAGAAATTTGCAAAAGAAAAAGATTGTCGTGAAAAGAATATATGATATAATTTACAAAGATATCAGCGGCAGAAAAGACAGTGCAAAACTGTAAAGGAACAGTAGAAATGATTGATATCAGTGAATAAAAACGGCCACAGAATAAGGCGGCAAATCATAAGAAACAGAGGTAGAATTATGGGAAAAATCAGAATTGGTATCGTTGGATACGGTAACATCGGACGCGGAGTAGAGCAGTCTATCAAGCGTAATGATGATATGGAATTAAAAGCAGTATTTACAAGAAGAGATCCTGCAAGTGTCAAGATCCAGACAGAAGGAGCAGAAGTAAAGCATTTTGACGATATGGAAGCTATGAAAGATGATATCGATGTAATGATCCTCTGCGGCGGATCAGCAACAGACCTTCCGGTAATCGGACCGAAGGTAGCAGCATCATTCAATACCATTGACAGCTTTGATACACATGCTAAGATCCCTGAGTATTTTGCAAATGTAGATAAAGCAGCAAAAGAAGGAAAGAATGTAAGTATTATCTCAGTAGGCTGGGATCCGGGAATGTTCTCTCTGAATCGACTGTATGCAGAGTCTATCTTGGTACAGGGAAGCACTTATACATTCTGGGGAAAAGGGGTCAGCCAGGGACACTCTGATGCAATCCGCCGTATCGAAGGTGTGAAGAACGGAATCCAGTATACGGTACCGATCGAAGCAGCGGTTGACCAGGTAAGAAGCGGAAGCGAACCGGAGTTGACAACAAGACAGAAACATTTAAGAGAGTGTTATGTAGTAGCAGAAGAAGGAGCAGATAAAGCAGCCATTGAAGAGGCAATCAAGACAATGCCGAACTACTTTGATGAATATGATACAACGGTAACATTTATCACAGAAGAAGAATTAAAAGAAAACCACAGCAAGATGCCTCACGGTGGATTCGTGATCCGTACCGGTGAGACAGGATGCGAAGGCAACAAGCATGTGATCGAATATTCTCTGAAACTGGATTCCAACCCGGAATTCACAGGAAGTGTTCTGGTAGCTTATGCACGTGCTGCACACAGACTTTCTAAGAAAGGTGAATCAGGAGCAAGAAGCGTATTCGATATCGCACCGGCTATGTTGTCTCAGATGACACCGGAAGAGTTAAGAGCACATATGTTGTAAGAGATAATTAATAAAAATGTATACAAGTTCTATCGTAGACTATTAATGTTGTGATGGAATATAAGGAGCAGAAGTAAAAAAATCAGGCATCGGAGGCGAAATGAAAACTCGTTTCCGGTGCCTGATTTTGTAGAAACTACGGATGATGATTTTGCGGGTCTTTGACAATATTTCCATAAGAAAATGTAATGTGAAATTCCTCGTAAAGTTTTGATAAGGCGGAGAGTGCTTTTAGTAAAAGAAAGAAGCTATCTAAAATGAGAGCTTTTACGTACAATACCGAAACGTACGATCGGTCAGAATTCTCGCAAATATCAGTCCAAGCGGCAACATCACAATAATCATAATCGCAGAAGTAAACCATGAAACCGCATCCGTCAGGGACATAATCCCGAAATTATAAATCGCACGGTACAGGTAAAGTCCCGGAACCATGATCACGATAGAAGGCACGGTAAGCGAGATTCTTGGATATCCATTACTCTTTTTAATAAAAGAAGCAAGCAATCCGGCAGTCAGAGCCCCGATAAATGCGGCGGCGGCCGGAGGCATATGTGTGAAATCAACAAGTTCAAGCCGGAGTGTATTGGCAATGGCACCAATAAATGCAGCCGTTGCAGCCATCGAATGAGAACTGTTGAACATGATCGAGAAACCGAATACTCCGCAAAAGCTTGCAATCACACGGAAAATCAGACGGGCAGCAGCACTTAGATGCAGTGCCGTAAAATTGGCCGGTTCCAGATGCAGAAGTAAAGCCATGATCCATGCAAATAAAGTGGCAACCATAACGATAATGATTGCATAAGTAAGCCGCTCCAGTCCCGAACGCAGATCCAGCTTTGCAAGGTCGATCCCGCTTGTAATAAATGGAAATCCCGGGATGATGAACAGCATCGAGCAGATATAACCAGCTTCATGAAATTCTGGAATGTGAAAGACAAGTTCCGCAAGTTTCAGAAAGACTGCATAGGTAAAACATGCTGCTGAAACAGAGACTGCTATATTCAAAAACAGTGTGTAATTGTGTTTGATCAGTTTCGTCCGGATCAAATTACCAATCCCGGCGGCAATAAAAGCAAGAGCCATCTCAACCGGTCCGCCTCCGAGTAAAAAAGTAAAACCGCAGCAGGCAAGAGCTGCGGCAAGCCCCAGCTTTGCAGGTGAATAAAGAGCATGGATTTCTTCAATTTCATCCAGTCGTTTATGGATATCTTCACCGGTCATATGTGCTTCTTCTTCCGGAAAATGATCTACAAACTGTTCCATGCGGTAAAGCTTGGAGGTATTCACTCCCGTATTGGCAATACTCAACGACTGGGAAATACAATCGTTTCCATCGAAACAGTTAAATACAATGGACATCAATCCCACGTCTACCGTACAGGTTACACCAAGCTCTTTGGAAAGCCGGTTCATGGAAGTCCGTACACGCCATGCACCGGTTCCACAGGAGAGCATGATTAACCCAACACGGCCGATGACGGAAGCTTTCTCGATCAGTCCGGCTTCTGCAATCAGCACATTACTGTCATCATTGGCGTAGTCATGCCATGGAATCTCCATATGAATTTTTTTCCATAATATCAATAAAGTCAGAATTAGTTGTCTGCATAAATGATCGCCTCTGCTTTGGAAACGTGGCGTTCCAGATTTTTTAAGAAATGTGAATTCGGAAGGAAAACTCCGATCTCATCATAACGGGTATTATCTTCAACAAGAGAATCCTGTCCATAGAATACATAGGACATAGGAAGCTCTTTCTGAAGTTTTATGACAATATCCAGAATAGCAGAATAAGCTTCTGCTTCGGTTTCTTTTAATTTTACGGTATCCGGTAATTCACGGATCAACAGTACACCGTTATTCTTTTCCAGAATGTTTTGTTCCGGTTCCATATCGTCAGATGTATAAGAATGGCTGTAGCGGTATGCCTGTGCCAGAAAAATATTCTTTGGAGCTCCGAGATCTGTATATACCTCATGGAAATGACGGTATTCCCGTTCATGAATCGATCTCTTATATTCAGGAAGTAACATTCCGTTTTCATCTGTCATGATCATCGGATTCTGTTTTCCGTCCGCATTGAACCGATAGGGAATCAGGAATGCATTTCTTAAAAGATCAAAGACTGTATTCTGACAGATAGCCATCAGAAACGCAGATAAATCCCGATTGCGATAAGAATTAAAAAGAGCCTGTGCAAATTCTGTAGAAGACGGAGAATCGGGAAGGTCTACCCCATCGTTACTGAATAAATAACTGCAGAATGTTTCCATCAGTTTTTCACATGCCCATTTATCTTCGGATATTTTCTTAAATAAGATTTCTGATTTTTCTTCTCTGGGAAAAAGTGTTTTTTCCTCCATAATAAAGCGCTTCCTTTCATATTTTCATCCGAATAAATTATACAACTGTGATAAAGATAAGTGAAAACTATAATTGATATAATGGATATATGATTATGGTATGCCAGAGAAGTTATCGGTGGCAGCTTCTGTAGATAGTCGGTTGATGATTTGAAAGGGATATTTGATATAGTTTAAAACTATGACAAATACACATTTTTTTGTATTATACAAGTTTATCAAAACAAATTATAATAAATCCATCGATCGAGAACATCATCAAGAATATGAAAAATATAAAAGAAAGCCATCAGGGACAACAAAAAAGACAGAAAACCTAAGTCCCTGCCGGCAAGGAGAAAATAATCATGAACACACCATTTCGTTACGACTTTGTAGGAAGTTTTTTGCGCCCACAGAAATTAAAAGACGCAAGAAAGAATTTCGAAGAAGGGACAATCTCACAGGAAAAACTGATCGCAGTAGAAGATGAATGCATCCTGGAACTGGTGGCAAAGATTAAGGAACTTGGATATCATGTGATCACAGACGGAGAATTCAGAAGATCGACATGGCATCTGGATTTCATGTGGGGATTTGAAGGAATCGAGCATCAGAAGACAGTAGAGGGGAATACAACATTTGACGCAGAATCTGCAATGATTGATGATACATACATGACGGGAAAGATTTCAGTAAAGAATCATCCTTTCGTAGAGCATTTCAAATTCATCAAAGCATTAGAAGATGAAAATACTGTCGCAAAACAGACTATCCCGTCACCAGGACAGTTCTATGCATACTTTACCGGGGCACAGCTTCTGAATACAACATTAGAAATCTATGGATCGGAAGAAGCATTTGCCGAGGATGTGATCAAGGCATACGGTGAATTCGTGCAGGAAATCTATGCAGCAGGCTGCCGTAACCTTCAGTTTGATGACTGCGTATGGGGCGGAATGGTAGATGCAAAGATGGCAGTTGCATTGACCGGAAGAACAGGACAGAGACTGGAAGATTACAAGAAACTCCTTCTGGAACTGAATAACCAGGTAGTAGCACAGGCACCGGAAGATCTGGTGATCAATACACATGTATGCCGTGGAAATTATCATTCTACATTCTTCAGTTCCGGAGCATATGATTCCGTAGCGGATTTGTTATTCGGAGAAGAAAATGTAAATGCATATTATCTGGAATATGACGACAAGAGATCCGGCGGATTTGCACCACTTGCAAAGGTATCCGGCGATAAGAAGGTCGTACTTGGACTTATAACAACCAAGACACCGGAACTGGAAGACAAAGAAAAAGTAATCGCAAGAATCCACGAAGCAGCAAAATATGTTCCGCTTGACCGCTTATACTTAAGTCCGCAGTGCGGATTTGCATCCTGCGAGATCGGTAATAAGCTGACAGAAGAAGAACAGTGGGCAAAGCTTAAGCTTGTAAAAGAGATTGCCGACGAAGTCTGGTCAGCCAGATAAGCCAGAACAGATTGGCCATAAGCCAGCCGATACCGGTAGCAATGGAAAGGGCTGCCAGCCAGAAATGAGGGAAGAAGAACCAGGTTAAGATTACGCGAAGTGCAATCTGGAGCGTACTTCCGGCTAACGTCAGAACCATTTTCCCAAGTCCGTTATAAGTACCGGTGAAGGTTCCGCCGGCAGGAAAATTTCTGGAATTTATCAGAACAGAAGGTCTGATGCCATAAACGTACAATTCGTTATGGAGACAATAAAAATCGTTCTGTCATCTGGAAGTATGATATACTGATAACAAGACCTGCAAAAAAAGATGGAGGTGGACTACATGGATGTTGCAACGATGGTAGCGATTAATAACCTGAATATGGTTACGGTGATGGCAGCACAGGCGGCAAATAATGTAATCACGATCGTAAATGGAGAAAGGATGGAAGAAGATATGGATGGTTCAATGTTAGATCAGTATATGGGAAAAGATTGTACGGTAAGTCTGTTCAACGAAGTAGGAGCAATCAAAGGAAAGCTCATGGACGCAGATATACAGTGGGTAAAGGTTGATACCAAGAAGGGAACACAGCTGATTAACAGAAATATGGTACGGAATATTACTTTTGATAATAAATAGAATGAATAAAAATAGTTGTTTCGAAAAAAGTCAGAAATCAGAAAAAATGAGTTGACATTTCGTGCAGGTGTTTCTATACTTAAACATGTGGATAAAACACGGGGAGCTTGTGTACCAGGCTGAGAGGAAGTTAAGAACTTCGACCCATATACCTGATTTGGATAATGCCAACGTAGGAATGTATGACGTAGATTTTAGGAGAGATGCATTTAGTTGGTATCTCTCTTTTTTGTTGCTATGTGACGTAAATCAGGAACAATAGAATATCGGATAAGTTGAGAGTGAACGAGAGTTCACGAAGGGGTGCACCACCACGGGTGTATTTACTTCGTGAACTCTTTTTTTATCTGACAAGTACTTTTGAAAGTATGATCCGGGAAAGGAGAACGCATGATTATCGTAAATGGAAAAGAAATCAATCTGACAGAGGATACGACTGTTGCAGAATATCTGGAACAGAATCAGTATCAGGTAAAAAGAATCGCTGTAGAGTTAAATGGAGATATTCTTCCGAAATACAGCTATTCCGATACCATGTTAAAAGACGGCGACCGTCTGGAAGTTGTGACATTCGTGGGAGGAGGCTAACATTCATGGAAGAAACCGGATTAGAAAATATGACGGAGAATACAGAGAAAGAAAAAGTACTTAGTAAAGAAGAGATTGTGGCAGCATTAAATGAGAGACATTCTCCGGAGAAACAGAAACTTCTGTCAGCGGGGAGGGTTGCAATCGCCGGGCTTGGCGGATTGGGATCAAACGTGGCATATGCACTTGCAAGAATCGGAGTCGGCCATCTGCATTTGATTGATTTTGATGTGGTGGATATCACGAATCTGAACCGGCAGCAGTATTTTATGGAGCATATCGGGATGTATAAGACAGATGCGCTGAAATCATTATTGTTAAAGATCAATCCATATCTGGATATCGATACAGATTGCGTAAAAGTCACAGAAGAAAATCTTACGAAAATATTTTGTGACGAATCGATTGTGTGTGAAGCATTCGATAATCCAGAAGCGAAAGCAATGCTGGTAAATGGAATACTGGAACATTTTCCGGAAAAGAAACTGGTATCGGCAACCGGTATGGCAGGATACGGAAGCAGTAATACGATTCGCACACAGAAGTTAATGAAGAACTTTTACCTGTGCGGAGACCGCGAGACGGCACCAACGTATGGAAATGGCCTGATGGCACCGAGAGTGGCCATCTGTGCAGCGCATGAAGCAAATATGATCACACGTCTGATTCTTGGGGAAGAAGATGTGTAAAAAACATATAGAAAAGACAAATAATAAGAAAGAAGGATTGGATTATGGACAACACAGAAATAAAGAAAGCGGATACATTTACCCTTGGAGGAAAAGAATTTACGTCCCGTTTTATACTTGGTTCAGGAAAATTTTCACTGGATTTGGTGAAAGCATGTGTGGAAAAAGCAGGGGCACAGATTATCACACTGGCACTCCGTCGTGCAAATGAAGGCGGTCTGGCAAATATTCTGGATTATATTCCGGAAGATGTGACACTTCTTCCGAATACATCAGGAGCTAGAAATGCAGAAGAAGCGGTACGTATTGCCAGACTTTCCAGAGAAGTCGGATGTGGCAATTTCGTCAAAGTGGAAGTGGTAAGAGATTCGAAATATCTCCTTCCGGATAATTATGAGACGATCAAAGCTACAGAAATTCTTGCAAAAGAAGGATTCGTGGTTATGCCGTACATGTATCCAGATCTGAATGCTGCAAGAGATCTTGCAAATGCCGGTGCAGCATGTATCATGCCGCTTGGCGCACCGATCGGATCAAATAAAGGGCTTAGCACAAAAGACTTTATTCAGATCCTGATCGATGAGATTGATCTGCCGATCATCGTAGATGCCGGAATCGGACGTCCGTCCCAGGCATGCGAGGCAATGGAGATGGGAGCAGCCGCAGTTATGGCAAATACGGCAATCGCAACAGCAGGAGATGTACCGGCGATGGCAGAAGCATTTAAGAAAGCAATCGAAGCGGGCAGAAGTGCATACCTTTCCGGACTTGGAAGAACGATCGAGCGCGGTGCAAGTGCTTCGTCACCTCTGACAGGATTTTTGCAGGATTAGGAGGCACGACAAATGGGAACAAATCATGAAGATACACATATTAATGAAAGTATTTTAAGCGAGGAGATTCTGGAAGACCAGAAGAAGAACCGGATCGATCACATGACCTATCTTCCAGGCATGGAGGATATCGGATCAGAGATACTCGACCAGGTCGTGGCAGCCATGGAGGCTTATGATTATAATACATATACAGCAGAAGATGTAAAACGTGCACTGGCACATGCAGAGCGCACACCGGAAGATTTTCAGGCGTTATTGTCACCGGCAGCACTGCCATTTCTGGAGGAAATAGCGCAGGCAGCGCAGATCGAGACGAGAAAACATTTTGGTAACAGTGTCTATATGTTCACACCAATCTATATCGCAAACTATTGCGAGAACTATTGCATTTACTGTGGTTTTAACTGCCATAACAAAATCAACCGTGCACAGTTAAATGCGGAAGAGATCGAAAAAGAGATGGCGGCGATCGCTGAGACAGGTCTGCAGGAAATCCTGATTCTGACAGGAGAAAGCCGTAACAAATCTACAGTAGAATACATCGGTGAAGCATGTAAGATCGCCAGAAAATATTTTAAAGTTATTGGTCTGGAGGTTTATCCGGTAAATTCAGACGAATACGCATATCTGCATGAATGTGGAGCAGATTATGTAACGGTATTCCAGGAGACATACAATTCGGATAAATATGAGACACTTCATCTTTGCAGGACATAAGAGAATTTATCCATATCGTGTCAATGCACAGGAAAGAGCATTGAAAGGCGGCATGCGCGGAGTCGGATTCGGTGCACTTCTGGGGCTGGATGATTTCAGAAAAGATGCATTTGCGACCGGATATCATGCTTATCTGTTACAGAGAAAATACCCACATGCGGAGATCGCATTTTTCCTGTCCGAGACTTCGTCCAATCATCAACAATGACAGGATCAATCCGATGGATGTGCATGAGCCGCAGCTTCTGCAGGTAGTGTGTGCATACCGCCTGTTTATGCCATTTGCAAGCATCACGGTTTCGACACGAGAGTGTGAAAGAGTCCGCGATAATCTGGTAAGTATTGCAGCAACGAAGATATCTGCTGGTGTAAGTACCGGTATCGGAAGTCATGTAGAAGATATCGAAGACAAGGGTGACGATCAGTTTGAAATCTCGGATGGACGTTCGGTGGATGAGGTCTATCAGGCACTTCTGAAACACAATCTTCAACCGGTGATGAGTGATTATATCTATGTGTAACAGGGAGCATCTTGTGTTAAAAACATGCCGAATACAGCTGAAAGGAGTTGTCAGTGATAAAATCTGTAAACAATCAGGACTTTAAAATCATTGCAGTCAGCAATCGGAAATTATGCAACCGCCCGTTTTTAGAGCAGATAGAAAGAGTCTGCAAGATACATCCGGAAGCTGTGATCTTAAGAGAAAAAGATCTGACAGAAGAGGAATATGGGACATTGGCAAAAGAAGTAATGAATATTTGCAGCCGTTATCAGGTGTCTTGTATTCTTCATAATTTCTGGAAGACTGCACTAGAAACTGGGATGTACATCATGTACATCTGCCACTTCCGATTTTGCAAAAAACAACTGATGAAGAAAAGAAAAATTTACAAAGATTGGAATTTCTATACATTCTGTAGAAGAAGCGAAAGAAGCAGAGCGATTGGGAGCTTCCTATCTTACGGCAGGGCATATCTATGCGACAGATTGTAAGAGGGGATTACCGCCAAGAGGATTGGGATTCTTAAAAGAAGTTTGCCGGGAAGTCAGCATTCCGGTGTATGGAATAGGCGGAATAAAGTTCGATGAAGAACAGTGGAATGATATGAAAAAATGTGGAGCAGTTGGAGGATGTATTATGTCCGGAATGATGGAAATATAGTAATCGAAATAAAACAGCTCATTTTTAAAAGAGCAGGAAAGCCTTCTGAGTCGGTACTCGGAAGGCTTTTGCTTTGCACTGGCATATAAGTGCATATCAGATAGTACTTTACAAAATTATTTCTAAGTGTTATATTAATACAAAAATGAATAGTTCAAAAATGAAATAAAAAGGAGACCTACATATATGAACACAGGAATCGAATTTGCAGAAAAGCTGTCAAAGGCATACAGTGAGACCTGCAAACCGTTATGCCATGAACTGAATATTCCACAGACCGCATTTGACATCGTACTTTTCCTGGCGAACAACCCAGAATACAAAACTGCCAGAGACATCGTAGAAATACGAAAAATTAAAGCCAATCTTGTATCGGTAAAATGTGGATAAACTCGTGAATGAAGGCTATCTGGAGCGGAAAAGTGTAGAAGGTGACCGAAGAAAAGTCAATCTGATCTGTACAGAAAAGTCAAAAGAGATTATCCAAGAAGGACAGAAACTTCAGCAGTCGTTCGTTGAAAAAACTATTTGAAGGAATGGATGAAGATACAAGAAAAGCACTTCAAAAAGGAATGGCGCATATGGAAAGCGAATATAGAGAAGATGTTGGAAGGAAAAG
>ENA-OQDL01001185-OQDL01001185.1-human-gut-metagenome-genome-assembly--contig:-NODE-1185-length-13637-cov-5.197557_pt1 | contig 13637 bp, 9 predicted proteins | sample MGYA00242782_ERZ504609 | MGnify/ENA primary metagenome ERZ504609 (study PRJEB26092, sample SAMD00036320) | human gut metagenome | host: Homo sapiens | study: EMG produced TPA metagenomics assembly of... | reverse complement strand
GCTCTCCTGCTCCCCGTATAAAGGTACTTGGCTCTAACCAGGCCACATAATGGCATCTACCTCTTTTAAAGTTCGCTCTGCACCTGGACCATATATTCTCCCAGCTTATTCTTTGCCTTGTGGATACCGGGAGTATCGAGAAATACGATCTGACCTTCGTCACAGGTATAAACGGTCTGGATACGGTTTCTGGTTGTCTGTGGTTTCTTGGATGTGATAGCGATCTTCTGTCCGATGAGATGATTCATCAGAGTAGATTTACCTACGTTTGGACGTCCGATAATCGCTACAAATCCGGATTTAAAATTTTCGTTCATTCTGTTCTTTCCTTTTTTAACAATTGATCAGTGGTTTCACTTCCATCAGTACATCAGAGGCCTCAGCCACCTTGCTCTCGCTTCCCACCACACATATCTGATCTGCTGCCAGAACTGCCTCTATGATCTCGGCCAGTGCATGGATATCTTCTGCAGACGCATTCAGAATCTGATCACGTTCTTTCTGGAGCATCTCCTCTGTCACACCGCAGAAATATGCTGTCTTGGAAACAGAACCTTTCATCTGAGGTGTCCTGGGAACATCCTTTCCGCTGATGGTACCAATGATATATTTTGTCATCTCGCGCTCATCTGCCTGAAAATTGCGGATATAATCCGGAATCCCCTTATATACATCCAGTGTACGTTTCAGATGAGGATCGCGATAAGATACCAGATAGCTCTCACCATTCCTCTTAAATCCGCTCATACATCCATATGCACCGCCTTTTACGCGCAGATTCATCCACAGATAATCATAACTTAAGATAACCTTCAGAATTTCCAGTGCTCCTGTATATTCCAGGCCTTTTTTCTTAAAATTACCGGTCTGAGCCACATACTGGACCTGTCCGGAAGTCTTAAATCCCTCATTTTTCTTTGTGCAGGTCAGCTTCTCTTTCGATTTTTCCACTGGTTCTGTGCCAAGTCCTGCCTTTACAGCTCCCGCCAGTTTCTGAACTGTCTCCATGGACTCTCTCTCACCTATATAACTGATCATAAAGTTCTCCGGACGGAGAATTTTTTTCATCAGTTTGCAAAGCTCTTCTACAGTTTCCTCTTTTCGCTGTTCAAAATCTTTTTCCAGTTTCTCGATAAACTGATAATATCCGATTCCCGCCATCTCATCCTGGAATGCAGCCATCGGAGAAGAATATGCAGCTGCTCTGAGCACAGCAGTGGAATGTCCGGCACCTGTCAGGTTTACCTGTGCCCTGGACTTCACAGATGCAACAATCTCATAGAGACGCTTGGTATCCTCCAGTTTCGAGCTGTTCAGGATCTCCCCGATCATTTTGAAAAGGAAATCCAGTTTCGTATAAAGTGCCTTACCTCTTACAGAGAACATAGCCTGAAACTCTTCTGTAGAATCAGCTCTGTCAAAAACCTCTACCCCACAGTTGATACCGCCTGTATTGGCATTGATCTCATTAAACAGTTCTCCGTATGTGTAATTCTCTGTATCCACATAACCCAGTACGGATTTCAAAAGTCCCAGATAAGGAATCTGCTCAGGCGCAATACTGTCAGTCTTAAACATCAGGTCTACGTAACCGATGCCATTTGTGCATACGTCATGGTAAAGGAACAGACTGTCATCTACCGTTAATTCTTCATTTATGATCTTTGCAGCTTCTCTTTTAATATCACTTCTCTTTAACATCGGAATGCATTCCAATGCTTTTGGATCTTCGCCGGCTTCCTGATATGCTTCCAGTGCTTTCGTCTTCTCAACCATTGCATCCAGCTGTTCTTCAGAAAGACTGCTTCTGTATGCTTCCAGCTTCTCCTCCAGCTCTTTCTCACGCTGGGCTGCCAGACCTTTCTTCGGCACAAGAGTCATGATGCATCCATGTGGATTCTCAAGAAGATATTTACGGATCAGTTCTTCAAAATATCCTTCGTTTACTGCCTTTTTCAGTTTTTCAAAAACTGTAAGCTGCTGTACCTGTGCAAAGGGATTTCCTTTTTCATACAGCCAGTCTCCCAGAATATCCAGACTGTACATCAGTCCTTTCGGATAAGAGGAAAAATCAGCTTCACGATAGCGGAATTCAAAGTAATTGATTCCTGCCTCTACAGCTTTCTTATCTATTCCATTCTTAACAATATCTCCAAGTACCTGTCTGATCACAGATACAAATTCTTCTTTTCTGTCCGGATTGGAACCTTTTGCAATTACTGTAAAATATGGCTGGAGAATACCATCATCATAAGATCCATAGACATCCTTGCCTGCTTTTACATCCAGAAGTGCCTGCTTTAACGGTGCTCCCGGTGCGCTTAACAGTGCGTAATCCAATACCTCAAATGCCATCGCCATCTGACTGTCCGCAGCATTTCCCACAACCATGTTATAAGAAAGATAGGTATTGTCCTCTTCTCCCTCATTCTCAGCAACCGGATACTCAAGAGTCACATCCCGGCATGCTCCGAATGCTTTCTGTTCCTGAATAACAGAATCCACATCCAGATAATCAAAATGCGACAGATAATGCTCATCCAGGAATGCCAGTTTCTCTTCCATATCCATATTTCCATACAGATAAATATAGCTGTTGGATGGATGGTAATAAGTTCTGTGGAAGTTCAGGAAATTTTCATAGGTAAGATCCGGAATATTTTTCGGATCACCACCTGATTCACATCCATAAGTGGTATCAGGGAAAAGGTGATTCATAATTTCCCGTTCCAGAACTTCATCCGGTGAGGAGAAAGCACCTTTCATCTCATTATATACAACACCGTTATATTTCAGCGGTCCTTCCTTCTGTTCCAGATGATAGTTCCAGCCTTCCTGACGGAAAATCTCTTCTCTTTTATAGATATTCGGATAAAATACCGCATCCAGATAAACATGCATCAGATTCTGAAAATCCTTATCATTGCAGCTGGCTACAGGATAGCAGGTTTTATCCGGATAAGTCATGGCATTCAGGAACGTATTCAGAGAACCCTTTACCAGTTCTACGAAAGGATCCTTTAATGGAAATTCCCTTGAACCGCAGAGTACACTGTGCTCCAGGATATGTGCCACACCTGTGCTGTCCTTAGGCGGTGTGCGGAATGCGATATTAAATACTTTATTCTCATCATCATTCTCGATCAGCATAACTCTTGCACCTGTTTTCTTATGGCGCAGAAGCCAGCCTGTGGAATGGATATCTGTCAGGTTTTCTTCTGTTACAACTTCATAAGCTGTCAAATTTGTTTTGTTCATGTATGCCTCCAGTAATTTTTTTTGGCTTTTCTTTATAATCCGCCTTCTCCCGGAAAATGAGCTTCGTAAGCTTCCCTTGCTGCCTTTGTTATCATTTCCAGTTCTTCCTGCATATTGATTTCTTCCGGAAACACAATGGCAGTGGTATAGACATCTTTCTGAAGCTTACTCTTCGCACTTTTCTCACTGATAGGAACAATTCCGCACAGGGTAGTATTATATGTCTTGTCCTTCTCACAAAGTTCCATATAAGTCTTAACCATATGGCAGCATTCTCTGTAAAGCAGTTCCCTGTGAAGTTCGCTTTTTTCCTGCATTTCCCTGAATTTCAGTCTGGCAAGGTTTTTCTCGATTTCTTTTCTGGCCCTCTTTAAACCAAACAGCTTTCCCGCTGTATCCTTGCTGTATTCCATTGCCATCCAAAGCGCCAGATACCCATCAGCACGTGTACCGGAAACTGCCTCTGAAGGTTCTCCGTAACGCAGTTCCCACAGTTCCTTACGGACAGCATTTGCCTCCTCATCTTCGCCTGCAGCAATAGACTGGTCAAGAAACATCTTTCTTTTCATCGGATCATGCTCTCTGTAATAAAGAGCAATTATTGGTGTGTCTGTCATATATTTATCCTTTCCGGTTACTTTATCTGTAACTGTTTGCTACCTTTATCTTACAATCCAAAAATTTACTTTCATGGCTCTTCATAGGTAAGCTCTGTTTCTGCCAGAGACAGTGCCTCTTCAATAACCTGATCCATATCCATATAGCGATACATGCCAAGTCTTCCGCCAAAGATCACATTCTTCTCTTCCAGTGCGCGACGTTCATATTTGTCAAACAGTTCACTGTTCTTCGGGTCATTGACCGGATAGTACGGCTCTTTGCCTTTCTCCCATGCTGCCGGATATTCTCTGGTGATCACAGTCTTTGGCTGTGTACCAAATTCAAAATGTTTATGCTCGATGATCCTTGTATACGGAACTTCATAATCTGTATAATTGACAACCGCATTGCCCTGATAATTTCCCATATCCAGCACTTCTGTCTCAAATTTCAGTGATCTGTATTCCAGTTCTCCGTAACAATAGTCATAAAATTCATCGATCATACCTGTAAAGAGTACTTTATCTGCCTGTGCAGTCAGTTCTTCTCTGTTTGCAAAGAAATCTGTATTCAGACATACCTGTACACCCTCCAGAAGTTTCTTCACAATACGTGTATATCCACCTTTGGGGATTCCCTGATAAGGATCTTTGAAATAGTTATTATCATAAGTATAACGCAAAGGCAGTCTTTTTATGATAAATGCCGGCAGATCTTTACACTCCCTGCCCCACTGCTTCCTTGTATATCCCTCTACCAGTTTCTCATATACGTCCTGTCCAACCAGTGCAAGCGCCTGTTCCTCCAGGTTCTTCGGATGGGTAATGTGCATTCTTGCGATCTGTTCCTGTATCTTCGCTTTTGCCTCTGCCGGAGTACGTACTCCCCAGAGCTGATGGAAGGTATTCATATTAAACGGCAGATTATATAACTCATCCTTATAGACTGCGATCGGTGAATTTACAAAATGATTAAATTCTGCAAACTGATTGATATAATCCCACACCTGTTTTCTGGAAGTATGGAAGATATGTGCACCGTATCTGTGTACCTGGATCCCCTCTACTTCTTCTGTGTAAATATTACCGCCGATATGACCTCTCTTATCGATCACAAGGCATGTTTTCCCCCGTCTTGTGGCCTCATGTGCAAATACTGCACCAAAAAGGCCGGCTCCTACTATCAGATAATCATATTTCTTCATGTGCGACACCTTCTTCTTGTAATAATCAAGCGGATAAAATCATCCGCTTCGCTACGCAACTCTACACCGAATAACTGCTCCGCAGTTTATCAGGTTAAAAAAGCAGTAACGCTTTTTTGCGCTACTGCCATTATAACAAATTCATCCGAAAATGGATAGTCTTTCTATTCTATTATTTTCCTGCCACTTTATCAAACACATCTGTGATTTCTTTGGATGGTGCTTTTGTAGCCAGACTGAAGATAATGATCATCACAAGGCTGACAGCAAAACCTACAGCCAGAGAATAAAGTCCTGTATAAGAACCAAGAGTCTGTCCTGCCGCAAGCGGTATATAGTCCCAGACGATTACTGTCAGACCACCGGAAACAATACCTGCAACTGCACCTGTAAGGTTTGTTCTTCTCCAGAACAGTGACATTACCACAGTCGGACCAAACGCTGCACCAAGACCGGCCCATGCATTGGATACCAGTCCCATGATACTGCTGTTCGGATTCCACGCGATCACAAATGCCAGAACAGACACCACAATAACCGTAAGTCTTGCAACTGCAAGGATTTCCTTTGAGTCTGCATCCTTCTTAATGAACTGATGATATAAATCCTCAGATGCTGCGGACGCTGTTACCAGAAGCTGTGAATCCGCTGTGGACATAATTGCCGCAAGAATACCGCAGAGGAAGATTCCTCCGATAAACGGAAGTCCCAGATGACTGGAAAACAGTTTATTGATCATCTCGATAAATACACTCTCTGAGGAGGATGCACCATTTTCACCAAGTACAGTCGGAAGCAGGTATGCACGTCCTATAATTCCGATAAAACATGCTGCTGTCAGTGAGAGAATATCCCACACTATAGCAATAGCACTGGATTTTTTTAATTCTTTCTCACTCTTTACCGCCATGAAACGGGTAAGGATGTGAGGCATGCCACAGTATCCAAGTCCCCATGCAAGCTGGGAAAAGATTTCAATAAATGTATATGGTCGCTCTCCGTTCTCAAAAGGATTCAGGAAAGCTGCTGCTCCACCCGGTGCTCCGCTCTGTGTCAGAAGATCACTCAGACTTCCGCTCAGTGTCAGATATGCAACCAGCGGAACGATCAGAAGACCGATCAGCATCAGTGTTCCCTGTACAAAGTCAGTTACGCATACAGCCATAAATCCCCCCATAAATGTATAACAGAGGATAACTGCTGCACCAATTGCCAGAGCTATATGATAATCAATTCCAAATACTGTGTTAAAAAGTTTACCGCCTGCTGCCAGTGCAGAAGCTGTATAAACCAGGAAAAAGATTACGATCACGATGGATGAAAGCAATAACAGGATTCTCTTCTTATCCTGAAATCTGTTCTCAAAAAATGCCGGGATTGTAAGGGAATTGTTTGCTGCGATCGTATATTTACGAAGTCTGTGTGAAATACACACCCAGTTTAATACAGTTCCGATGAACAGACCTACAGCAATCCAGATCTGTCCTGTTCCCAGTGAATAAATTGCTCCCGGAAGTCCCATTAAGAGCCATCCGCTCATATCTGATGCCTGTGCTGAAAGAGCAGCTACCCATGCATTCAGTCCACGTTCCGCCCAGAAAATAATCTTCCGAGCTGCTTGATTTTTTTCATATAAACCACACCAATGACTATCATAAGTAACAGATAGGCAACAAATGCGGACAATATGACCATTGTTGTACCACTCAAATTTACTCCTCCTTTTTTTCTTCCTTTTTTTCATACACTCTGGATTTGTCAAAGTATGTTCTGTTTCCTTCACATATTTATCCAAAAACAGAATACAGTCATTTTATATACTGCAAAAAGTAACCGGGTACCACTTCTGTACCCGGCTACTTTACCACATTACCTTAGCATCACGCAAGTGTATTTCTTGTTTTTCGACATTTTTCCGCCATTTTATGGAATTATTACTGTTACCGTCCGGCAAAGACCTTCACAGTAACTGTTTTATATTTTTACACCCAAACAGGTACTCTGTCAATCAGAAATTTATCTGTTCCTGTCTGCCGGCCTGTTTACATTCTCTTTTTGCTGTATGTTTTCTGCCTGTCAGGGTTTTATCTTTTTTCAGATAAACATTCTTAATATAGGAAATCAGTACCTCTTCCCCATGATCATTAAGTATCCGCAGCAGTCCCTCCAGATCTCTCTTTGTCTTCGGATGGATAAACCACAGCTTTTCCTTACCTTTCAGATAATAGTCCAGCGGCTGATGCTGATCATACTTATCCCCCAGATAATTTCTGGAAGCACTGATCCTGTCCATCACCATTTCCGCAATATATTTACGGGGCATGGGCACACCATTGATGATATGCTCATCTCCCGGTGCATAATCTACCCAGTACTCAAAATGATGTTTGTTGCGCCCTTTATGATGAAGCCAGGATTTTGATATTCCTGTATCTTCTCTTTCTGCATTGTTGGGACTTCTGTCTCCCTGATAGTATTTACATCCAACCAGAAATTCCACAGGTGCATATTTGGACAGGTCATGAAGCAGTCCCTGTTTATACATACCAGCCCGGAAACAGTAATGCATAACCAGCAGCTTATGTCTGGTTATTGTTTTAAAGTGCAGCCACGGATGCATCTTTCTTCTCCTCCTCTACAGCCATCAGCACCACGATCGTACGCGGTGTGACCTTCAGCTTTTTACTATAAGTTTCCTGTTCCTGCTCCAGGAAACCATTCTCTTTCACAGCACTGGTATCAATCACTTTCTTCCATTTTCTGTATCCTGCCAGATTAGGAAGCGCAAAAATACGATCTTCCCAGTGAAAGTTATATGCAACGTATATGGAAGCATCCTCGCTGCCGTCTGCCCGGTGCGCATAGGCGCCACAATACATAATTCCAAGCAGTCTGGATGTGTTCTCAGAATTCATATACCATGCGCGTTCTCCATGAAGGGAAACATCCGGCAGTCCCCTGGTCTGATAATCCACTCCGTACATTTCTCCCGGAACATGAAGAATCGGATGTTCTTTCCGGAAAGCAATGGCATTCTTTACAAACTGAAACAGGGATTCATTTTTCTTCAGTGCTTTCCAGTCAATCCATCCAACCTGATTATCCTGACAATAGGCATTATTATTTCCGTTCTGTGAATTTCCAAACTCATCCCCGCCATAGATCATAGGAACACCCTGACTGAGCAGCACCATAAGAAAAGCATTTCTGATCTGACGTTCTCTCATCTGTCTGATCTGCAGCCTTCTGCTTGGCCCTTCCACGCCACAGTTCCAGGAATAATTATAACTGCTGCCATCGTGATTATTCTCCTGATTTGCTTCATTATGTCTGTAATTATAGGTCACCATATCATTCATGGTAAAGCCATCCTGACAGGCCATATAATTAATGACTGCATAGGTATTTGGATTCCTTCTGATATGGTAAGCAGCCGCTGAGACCATATCCTCGTCACTTTTCAGAAAACGGCGCATATCCTGCAAAAATCCCGGATTATACTGTGCAATACATTTGTCTTCCGGTTTCTTCTTTTTCCGGATCTGGCTCTCATCAAAATCGTGAAACATCAGCCGGGTATCACTTAAAACCCCGTCATGCATCAGCAATTTGGCAGAAACTCCCTCACCCAATACATGAAATCCGTCTACATGATAGTAAAGTTTCCAGAACTGCAATGCCCTGAGTGCTGTCACAGGATTACATTCTCGTGGAAAATACATTTCCATGATACAGGCAATTCCAGCCTGATGCAGTTTTTTAATGAATGTTTTAAACTCTTTCTCCGGATCATCTGTTGCACAGTAAGATCTCTTGAGTGCAAAATAATAGCCATACATATATCCCCAGAAATTAACACGTCCCTGTGTATGCTTCTCAGATACCATTTTCTCAGATTCAGAATTCTTACAGGTACCGCTTTCCATAAATTCATATGCAGGCATCAGTTCAATTGTATTGATACCAAGCTCTTTCCAGTACGGGATCATTTCCTCCAGTGCCTGAAAAGTTCCCTTTGTACCGGTTATCGTCCGATTCGCTTTTGTATATCCGCGCACATGCAGTTTATAAAGGATCATTTCGTGATATGGAATAGCCGGATTTTTGTCGTTCTCCCAGTCAAAAACTTCTTTTTTAAGAAATCCTCCCCTGACTTTGTGCGGATTCGTACCCACCTCTGCACCAAAGCGTTCCCGTCCCAGAATCCTGTACGCACAGGGATCAGTATACACCTTTCCATTTATCAGAAAATTGTACTCGTACTCTTTCAGATTAAAATCCGGAATATACATTGCATATACATTTCCGGTTCTGTTTTCTTCTGTAAAAGGAATCTCCACATAAGGTTTTGCTGATCTCTTTTTGTAGAGAATCAGAGATGCTCTGCTGTCTTCCGGTACCTCAACTGCAAAATTACAGCCATCTGCCAACGGATTTGCACCAGGCACAAGAGCCAGCCCCTTTTCTGTTTTCATCTTTCTGCTCTCAGCCATCTCTTTCTCTCCTTCATATTTTTTCTTGTTGCTCATTATACTTTTCAGAAACACTATACAACGCTATAATGTAATCTGAAGTTCTACCGGACAATGATCGGAACCCATAATTTCAGAATGGATTTCTGCACTCTCAAGCTTATCCTTCAACTGTGGAGATGTAATAAAATAGTCAATTCTCCACCCTGAATTCTTCTCTCTTGCTTTAAATCTGTAAGACCACCAGGAATATCTGCCCTCTGCATCCGGATAAAAATAACGGAATGTATCGATAAATCCACTTTCCAGCACCTTACCAAAGCATGCTCTCTCTTCATCTGTAAATCCGGCATTTTTCCGGTTGGTCTTAGGATTCTTCAGGTCGATCTCCTGATGTGCCACATTGAAATCCCCGCAGCAGATCACAGGCTTACTTTCCTGCAATTTCAACAAGTATGCCAGAAAATCCTCTTCCCAGTGCATACGGTATTCCAGTCTGCGCAGTTCACTCTGGGAATTTGGTGTATATACAGTCACCAGATAAAATTTTTCATATTCCAGGGTGATCACACGCCCTTCTTTGTCATGTTCCTCAATTCCAATTCCATACGCCACAGACAGTGGCTCTTTCTTTGTAAAAACAGCAGTTCCGGAATATCCCCGTCTGTTGGCATAATTCCAGTACTGATAATATCCCGGAAGTTCCAGCTTCACCTGCCCCTGCTGGCATTTCGTTTCCTGCAGGCAGAAAATATCCGCATCAAGTGCTGCAAAGCTCTCTTCAAACCCTTTGCCAATGCATGCACGTATACCATTTACATTCCATGAGATTAATTTCATAATCAACTGATCCCCTTTGTTTTCTTATTAGCCCTGTTCAGCATTTGCTAACGATTCTCCCCTGAACGCTTCTGGTCTATTATAGCACGTTTCATGACTGTAAAAAACCTCTTTTTCTCCGGTTTCTGCTCATTGCATTTTTTTTCCGGTTTCTGCTACAATGAACTGACATCAGATAAACATAGTCCCTGATAAATAAGAAAGAATGAGGAATATAAAATGAGTGACGAATTTACAGCTGGCGGATGTAACCCGAGTGACTGCGCTTCCTGCGGTGGTGGATGCAGTTCAGCCGGCGGATGCGATCCTGTTGAAAACCACAAGACAATCACCCTTACCATGGAAGACGATACAGAGGTAGAATGTGCGATCCTCACCGTTTTCCCGGTAGATGCGAAGGAATATATCGCACTTCTCCCACTTGATGAGAACGGTCAGAATGAAAACGGCGAGGTTTACCTCTACGCATTTGCCCGTACTGAGAGCGGTGATCCGATGCTTTCCAACATCGAAAGCGACGAAGAATATGCAAAAGCTGCAGTTGCTTTTGACACAGTTCTCCAGAATGCAAAAGATTCTATGGATAAGATTGACTGATCTGTTAAAGAATTTCATATGTAAGACTAAAATAAGAACCATCATCATTTCATAAAATGTGTGATGGTTCTTATTTTTTATCTTATAGCAATTCCATAAAATAATGCAATCAAGACAGTTCAGCAGAGTGCGAAGGACAAGGAAGATACCTGCAGGCGTGCTGACGCACGGCAAAGATATCTGACACAGGACTTCACGCTATGATGGACTGGATTGTTTGCAGTAAATATAAGAGGATTACTATACAGAATTTCGTCGCAAACTGCCATAAATACTACTATGAATAAAGGTTATATATCATAAACACTGCGCACTTTCAGTCCATCCGGCTTTCCATCGAGTATCTTCACTCTGTATTCTCCTGCATTCATGTCAAAATAATTATCTTCAAGAATCAGGTCATCATTCTCATTCCGGATTTCCACACTCTTTGCATATGCTTCTGCCTTAACAACTACCTCATCTCCGTCTACGCGCACAGCCAGTCCGGGATTCAGATAGTGGAAGTATTTCGGATAGGAAAAAAATCACAGTTCCCTGAGAAATAATCTGATCATTTTCCCATGCCTCATAACTTACATATTCATTAAAAACAGTCAATCTGGGGAAGTTCGACCTTATCCATCCATACAGCAGACAATGCCGGTACTTCCAGCCACTGTTCTTCCTCCCTCAGAATTGTGGCATCTGTCTTTCGCACTGCCCATTTCACCAGAACCCTGTGAGCATCCAGCGTTTCATTGGTCACATTCAGACGGATGGATTTTTCAAATTCAAAATGCTGACGGTTCATATCCGCTTCCACTGTCATCCAGCTCTGTTCTTCACAGGAAAGCATTACAGGCGCAAAGAATCTCTTCGCATAATAATGAAGCGCTTTCCAGCGTCCGTAATAATCAATGGATGACCAGGAAATAACCGGCCAACAGTCATTTAACTGCCAGTAGATTGCACCCATACAACGTCCCCGGTTTCTGCGGTAATGCTCGACTCCATATCGGATTCCATCTGCCTGGAGAAGCTGAGATGCATAAACAAAATCGCTGAAGTTCTCAGGATAACGGTATGCTGCCTGCATGTATTTGGCAATTTTTCCATTTCCTCCGTAATTTCTCTGATGTTTCTCCATCACATAAGAAAATGGATTCAATTCTTTCGGATCATCTGTTACTGTTTCAAGCGTTTTTACAGACGGGAATGACTGAAAACCAAACTCAGATGCATATCTGAAGAAATATTTACGATATTCTGAAAATGGCTTATTGCCATGCCATACTTCCCAGTAATGCACATCTCCACGGTTCGGATCATTGGGTTCATCAAAGGAACCGCCTGATGACGGGCTTGCAGGCCAGTAGAAGGTATCCGGGTCGTATTCGCTGAGAACTTCCGGAATAATGCGCTCATACATAAACAGATAATCTCTCATTTCTGTCGGCTTTGTCACCCAGGTGCCCTGCTTTACAAACATTTCCATCTCATTGTTTCCGCACCACAGGGCAAGGGATGCATGATGACGGAGACGTTTGATATTATCAATAAATTCCTGACGGATATTTGCCTCAAACTCCGGTGTCAATTCATAGACAGAGCATGCAAACATAAAGTCCTGCCATACCATCAGCCCCAGTTCATCACAGAGATCAAAGAACCAGTCCTCAGGATAATAGCCGCCGCCCCAGACACGTACTGTATTAAAGTTCGCTCTCTTGCACTGAAGAAGTAATTCTCTGGTACGTTCTCTGGATGTTCTCTGCAGAAGATTGTCCTCAGGGATATAGTCAGCACCCATGGCAAAGACCTGATAACCGTTTACTTCATGAGCAAAGCTCTCGCCCCACTGGTCTTTCTCTCTATGCATGGTCAGCGCACGGAGACCGATTTTTCTGCACCAGGTGTCTACAATCTTATCTCCGGCTTTCAGGTCTACCTGCACCTGATATAACGGCTGTTCTCCCAGTCCATTTGGCCACCAGAGCTGCGGATTTTCAATCTCCATTTCATCCGGACAGTCATCCCATATGGTTTTTGTTCCATTCGGTGCAGTTACAGTCACCTGATATTCCAGTGCCTGTGCACCTTCATACCCATCTGCTTCGCTCTCTTCCTCATCAACAGTCTCCACATCTACTTCCGGAACCAGCAGGACTTTGCCATCCTTATGTACCTGACGGATATACACGCTGTCCAGTCTGGCAGTTTCAATTCCCAGAAGTGTTACAGGACGGAAGATACCTCCATCCGGCAGACATGCACCCCAGTCCCAGCCGCACATATAGTGAGCTTTGCGCAGATGCATAAAACCCTCAATTGTGTCTTCATTTCCCCTGTTTTTATATTTCTTAAATGCCTCTGCCATGAACTTCAACGGAGAGCGAATGATAACGCGTAAAGTATTTTTGCCGTTTTCAAGCAGCTCTCCTACCGGGAATTCCCAGATTCTGTGCATGTTATCAACTTTTCCAAGACAACATCCATTCAGATAGATGTCCGCAATCGTATCAATCCCGTCAAATCTCAGGATCACTTCCTGACAATCTTTAAACTGCGCTTCTTCATAATTAAATACCGTTCTGTATTCATAATCCTCCTCCATCAGTGCTTTCGCCTGATATTCATTATCCCCAAAGAACGGATCCGGCATCTTTCCGGTCTTAAGAAGTGCC
>ENA-OQDL01001182-OQDL01001182.1-human-gut-metagenome-genome-assembly--contig:-NODE-1182-length-13658-cov-3.733205_pt1 | contig 13658 bp, 13 predicted proteins | sample MGYA00242782_ERZ504609 | MGnify/ENA primary metagenome ERZ504609 (study PRJEB26092, sample SAMD00036320) | human gut metagenome | host: Homo sapiens | study: EMG produced TPA metagenomics assembly of... | reverse complement strand
CTAAGGCGTGGGTCTTGCGTTCGAATCGCAACGGAATCACATAAAAAAAAGCTGTATCTTCTGAGGGTACAGCTTTTTTTATGGAAATATTTAAAAAGGATTTATCTATAAGCGGGGCTATGGAAAAGATCTTGTCCATATCTATAAACCTTTCCCGTTGGATAGTTAAGGGTTTTCTTCCTGTTTGTTTTATCTCCGCAAGCCTTTGGAGTTAACTCCATAGCCTTGGGAGATAACTCCAAAGCTTATGGAGATAACTCCAAAGGCTATGGAGATAGAATACATCCGTATAAAAAGGTTTAACCTGGAAAGAGAAAAGGCTTATGCAACAGGAACAGGTGCAATACATTGTTGTTTAATTCCGCTGGCGGGCTATTACTTTTTCTCAGTTTCTCCGCCCTTTGGGCTTCATGGCAGCGGAAAGATTGAACCGGTTAAAAAGTCATGTTAACCCTTTTTGTACGCGTAACTTCCATGTATGCAGGCGAGGGGATGGATAACCATCATTTTACTGAGGTGCATGATATTTATGTAAAGGATTTGAAATGCAAAAAGGTGAATGTAGCTGCATTGGTGCTTCAAGGTACAGAGGAGAAGCCTATTTATAACGTGACTTTTGATAACGTGGATGTGGATAAAGCAGGGATAGGTCTTGGTTTCTCGAATACGAAGACAATTGGGGTTTCTAATTGTAATTTGGGAGGTTATGTTGGGGTGCCGTCTACAGCCAGTGCGAAAGATGGTATATTCGATAAATAGATTTGTTTGACTTCTTGGTTTACTTCGCCGATTCCTTGAAAGAGTCTTGTTACGCTGGAATGACAGAGTAAAAGGAAAGCAGGAAACCGTTTCCGGACAGGCTGGGGGAGGATTTTTCATCCCTCAGCTAAACAAATGTTTTTATAGATGGTTCTATAAGTAAAAAGACGATAATTATGAGTACAAACGAATTTGCCCGAATTTTATTGACTTGGATTAAGAGTTTTCTATCATGGATAGGCATCCCGCGCGATAGGTTGAATGAACTGGATGAGATTATTTTCTTGATCCTGATTGTGGTTATTGCTTTTGCTGTAGGAGCTGTTTTTCATTATTTATCTGTGCGTTTCACACGGAAGGTGTTGAAATATAAAAATATCAGTTTTTTAAGTTCGTTGATAGAATACAATGCCTTGCGGAAAATGTCTGCGGTCATTCCGCCGCTTATTATATCCGCTTTGTTGCCGTTTGCGTTCGACTATCGTTCTACTTGGTTTACTGTCAGTGAAAAAATCACTTGGATTTATTTCTTTATCGCTTTGTTGTTTTCGGTCAATGCTGTGTTAAACTCGGTAGGTAATGTGCTGATGAACAAGGAGCAGTTACAGAATCGTCCGATGAAAGGTTTCATACAGATCTTTCAAGTGATTTTTTCGTGTGTTGCCATCATTGTCATCATTTCCATATTGATTAATAAGTCGCCTCTCAACCTGATTACCGGACTGGGTGCTTTTGCTGCCGTACTGATGTTGATTTTCAAAGATACCATCCTTGGCTTTGTGGCGGGGGTACTGCTTTCCGAGAATGATATGGTGCATATCGGCGATTGGATTGAGATGCCGCAGAATAATGTGAATGGGGTGGTGATGGATATCACTCTGAACATTGTGAAGGTTCAGAATTTCGATAATACGATTGTCACTATACCTCCTTATTCATTAGTCTCCGGTTCATTTATCAATTGGCGTGGAATGACTGAATCGGGCGGGCGGCGTATTATGCGCGAGTATGCATTGAAACTGGATTACATACAACCCTGTACTCCTGAATTTTTGGAGAAAATGAAGAAGTTTGATGCTGATTTGGCCGACTTTATCACAGAAAAGCAGAAACAGGCGGCTGAAGGAAAAGTAGCGAATACTGACAATCCGGCCGGATTGGTAAATGGAACCATCGATACGAATGTAGGGCTGCTTCGTGCTTATATGACTCTCTATCTGAAGCGCCATCCTTTTATCAGTAAGGACCTGTTGCTGATGGTGCGCACATTGGCTCCTACGGAGAATGGCCTGCCCGTACAAATTTATTGTTTCTCGTCCAATAAGAACTGGCCTAGTTATGAATCTATCCAAGCGGAAATCATGGAACATTTTGTTTCTGTTCTTCCCGAGTTTGGATTGTATCCGTTCCAGAATCCTACTGCCAGAGATTATGTAATCAGTGGTTTGATAGAGTCTGGCAAGGACCTTTCTACTGTAGACGGAATTCCTTGGCATTCGGTCTTGCCAAAGGAAGAAAAGGTATAGTTAGGGATTTAAACATTTATTAATGACTTGCGGTTGAACAATTCTTGTTGCCGCCGTGTTATATAAATGTGTTTTTCATAGTATTAGATTAAAGGTTGAAGATTGCAATCGGCTTGAGAGAAGTAGTTGCATCTGAAGTAGAAGCGTCTACTATAAAAAATATAGAAAGGTTGTTCCTTACGGGACAGCCTTTTTGTTTTGTTAAAAGAAACCATTCACTTTAACTTGAAATGTTAAAGGAGTTGTTGCTTTTATTAAACAATACTATAATTTCTTCTTAACGCTTCTTTAAATTTGCAGATAGCAGGAAAGTGTGTATATTTGCATGTGTGTTTTTCATAGTATTAGATTTAAGGTTAACAAAAGGTTGGAGCAAGGCGTTGCTCCTTTTTTTATGGAGTAACGTGAGGAGTACATCTGCTGTCCGGTTCCGATATCCGATACAGAACCACAGAGAAGAATCCGTGCAATGTATTCCTCTCCGTGACTGTGTAACTTAATTCTGCATTTTTAATGCAAGAGGCAGGCTGAATTAAATAATCTCGATGCCTTGCTTCCGGCATAACTCCAATCCCACATCCTTTAACTTGAATTTCTGTATCTTTCCGCTGCCCGTCATGGGGAACTCATCAACAAAGAAGATATATTTAGGAATTTTGTAACGGGCTATCTTGCCGTCGCAAAAGTCACGTATATCGAATTCGTTCATTTCCACCCCTTCGTGCAAGATAATGAATGCGCCTACCGCTTCTCCGTATTTCTTGGAGGGGATACCGGCTACCTGTACATCTTTTATTCCTTCCATCTGATACAGGAACTCTTCTATTTCCCGTGGATAGATATTCTCTCCGCCACGGATAATCATGTCTTTTATCCGTCCTGTGATACGATAATTACCTTCTTCGTCTTTCACTCCCAGATCTCCTGAGTGGAGAAAGCCGTTCCGGTCTATCACTTCGGCGGTTGCTTCGGGGTTTTTGTAATACCCCTTCATGGTGTTATACCCTTTGTTGCACATCTCGCCTTGTACGCCTATGGGACATTCCTCGCCAGTTTCCGGATCGATCACTTTTACTTCCGTAAACTCGAAATCACGGCCCACCGTGTTGCAGCGTACATCAAACGAATCGTCGATGCGGGAGGCTGTCATGCCGGGAGAAGCTTCTGTAAGCCCGTATACACTGGTGACCTTCATAAACATTTTCTCTTCCACACGTTTCATCAGTTCCACCGGACAGAGTGAGCCTGCCATAATGCCGGTGCGCAGACTGGACATATCGAACATATCAAACATGGGATGGTTCAGCTCGGCAATGAACATGGTAGGAACCCCGTACAAGGCCGTGCAGCGTTCCTTGTGGACGGAGGCAAGTACCAGCAGCGGGTCAAAACGTTCCACCATCACCTGCGTGCATCCGTGTGTAAGGCAGTTCATGGTGGCTAATACCACTCCGAAGCAATGGAACAGGGGTACACAGACACATAGTTTGTCATCGGAAGTGAATTTCATGTGCTCACCCGTCAGGAAACCGTTGTTGCTGATGTTGTAATGGGTGAGCATGACTCCTTTGGGGAAACCGGTTGTGCCCGAAGTGTACTGCATGTTCACCGTGTCGTGGCAGTTCACCTTCGCTTTTGCTTCCAGCAGCTCGTCATCGTCTATGTTGCATCCCAGAAGCAGAATTTCGGCGGTGTTGTACATACCCCGGTATTTTTCGGGGCCGATGTAAATCACGTTCTTCATGCAGGGGAAACGTTTGCTCTTCAGATATCCGCGCTGGCTGGTCTTTAGTTCGGGCAGCATGGCGTAGACCATATTTACATAGTCGTCATTGCCACGGTCTCCGTTTACGATACACAGCGTGTGCATGTCCGAGTTCTGGCAGAGGTATTCCAGTTCTGCCTGTTTGTAGTTGGTATTTACTGTTACGGCCACGGCGCCGATTTTGGCGCAAGCGTACAGAAAGGTCAGCCAGTCGGGCACATTACCCGCCCAGATTCCTACATGGGTTCCCCGTTTCACGCCGATGGCGAGCAGTCCTTTGGCCATGTGGTCTACACGCTCGTTAAATTGTTTCCAGGTGAAGCGCAGATTGCGGTCGGAATATACGATATATTCTTTATCGGGAGTGGTGAGGGTCCAATGTTCAAGCCAGTCACCCAAGGTTCTCGTGCTTAATTCCATCATAAATCAAATAGGAGTATAGATAACAGCCAATATTTTGGCGGCTTGTCCTTGATATCCGTGTACGTGGTGCGGAACGATAGAATCATAATAAATACTGTCTCCGGCTTTAATCAGATGGCATTTTTTACCGTGGCATACTTCGACGGCGCCTTCCATGACATAGATAAACTCTTCACCTTCATGCGAGGAGAGTGAGAAGTGGCTTTCCTCCGTCGGTTCCACGTCTACGATGAATGGTTCCATATGCCTGTCCGCTTTTGATTTTGACAGTGAGTGGTAGCGCATATGTGTACGCAGGTCCATTGCATTGTTCGAGAAACTGATGGTATCTTCACTCTCTTGTTTCCGGCAGATTACTGCTCCTTGTTCTTCCTGGTCGTCCAGAAAAGTGCCCAGACGTACCCCTAACGCGCGGGCTATCTTGATGAGGGGAGCCAATGAAGGAAGATCTACATTATTCTCTATTCGTTCTATTTGTTCTTCGGCAAGGCCAGAGCGTACGGCCAGTTCGGCCACACTGATTTCTTTTGTTTCACGTAGTGATTTTATTTTTTCACCAACAATCTTTGTGCTGTCCATGGTTTGTTTTTAATAAGTTTGCAAAGTATAAAGTGCAAATATATAATAAAAAAGGAATTGGGCACTCTGTTTTTGTTCTGAATATGTAAAAAAGGGCAGGTTAGCGACGAATTGCCGGTCATTTGTCATTAACCGTCGGTAAGTTTCGAATATTTGTGTTTTTTGTTCTATCTTTGTTCTCGAAACTTAATTAAAGACTAAAACTTATGTTCTCAGGGATTGTAGAAGAATATGCGGAGGTGGTGCGTATTGTAAAGGAGCAGGAAAATCTGCACCTCACCTTGAAATGTTCGTTTGTGGACGAACTGAAAATAGACCAGAGTATCTCTCATAACGGTGTGTGCCTGACTGTAGTCAGTTTACAGGATGGAACGTACACGGTTACCGCCATGAAAGAAACGATAGAGCGTTCCAACATCGGCTTGCTGAAAGTGGGAGATAAAGTGAATGTGGAACGCAGCATGATGATGAACGGGCGGCTGGACGGTCATATTGTGCAAGGACATGTGGATCAGACTGCCGAATGTATGGATATAAAGGATGCTGAAGGGAGCTGGTATTTTACTTTCAGATATGCGTTTGACAAGGAAATGGCAAAGCGCGGCTACATCACGGTGGACAAAGGCTCGGTTACGGTGAATGGTGTGAGTCTGACCGTTTGTAACCCTACGGAGGATACTTTTCAGGTTGCCATCATTCCTTATACTTACGAACATACCAATTTCCATACTTTTAAAGTGGGAAGCATTGTGAATATAGAGTTTGATATCATCGGCAAATATTTAAGCCGCATGATGCAGTTCTCCTGATTCTTTTACCGCAGGTTGCACAGATGATTGTTGAAGATGAAAGAAACTTCTTTGTGGAAATCCGGAATTATCCGCATCGGCTTTTGAGCAAAAAAGAATCTGTGCAACCTGTGGTAAAATCGAATATCAGAATTATAAATCTTTCAGCAATATCTTGCTGGTGCTTTTATAATATTCTTCACGGGCATTTGCCAGCGCCTCCCAAGAACTGCTGTATCGCTTTTTGTCTATTTTGAAGGCTTCCGTTCCGGCTATGTCCAGTCTGTTCAGCAGCATAGCCACGTTCATCCGGTTGATATCTACTGACGGCAAATAGCCTATGCTTTCATCGTCACCGTCCATAGCAGTTTCATAAATCATGTGCATGTCCTGTAGTTCATACAGGATTTTCTTGGTGAGCCTTATCGGGATTTTATGTTCGTCGCTGAGTGTCTCGGCGGTATAAGGAGCCTCTTCCGTCTCAAAGCGCTTGCATATCAGAGACATGATGAGGATACACAGAAAGTCGTGATAACGGCGGCTGATATTTGCCGTTTCTTTGCTGAAACTGTAGTTGCGAAGATTCTGTGCCACATAGCAAAGTTCTGCGCCATACAGGCAGATTCCCCATGAAATCTGCGCCCATAACAAGAACATAGGAATGGCGGCGAAGCTACCATAGATTGCATTGTACCTTGATACCCATATCTGACTGCCGATATACAAGTATTGAAAAGCCTGAAAGGCTGTGCCTGCGATGATACCCGGAATGATGGCATACTTCAGTTTCACTTTAGTATTGGGCATAAAGACGAACAGTCCCGTAAACATGGCCCAAGTCAGGATGAAGGGGATCAGGCGTACCAGAAATTTCATCAGGGGTGCCAGTAATACGAAGTCCTCCATGTTTTTCACCATGGTGGACATAAAGATGGTAAGACCGCTGGAAAGTACGATAAGTAGGGGCAGTAAGAGCAGGATGGAGAAATAATCCGTCATTTTGCGATACAGTGTACGGGGCTTCTTCACTTGCCATATATAATTGAAGGTACGTTCTATGTTATAGGTCAGGCTCAGAATGGTCCAGAACAACATCACCAGACCCACTCCGATAAAAATTCCGCTTTTGGCGTGCACCAGATAGGAGTCAATCAGGCCAAGAATGGTTTCGGCAGCCGCACTCTGTCCTTCAAGACCGCTACGGAACTGGGTTTCCAGCAGGTTGGAGAAGCCGAAACCGCGTGCGATGGCGAATAAAATGGCCAGAATGGGAATAATAGAAAGCAGGGTGCTGTATGTCAGTGCGGATGCTTTATTCAAAATACGTCCCTGAGTGAATTCACGAACAGAAAGAGTAGCGATTTTTATTGCATTATAGAGTATTCCTCGGGATTTGCTAACCTCGTCTTCTGTCACCCGCCATATATCATCTTTGAGAAACGATTGCAGACCTTTCAGTTTTTCCTTGTTCATGGTACTCATAAGCTCTTCATTAGGATATATGAAAAAAAAGCAGCCGGCCTGTAAGCCGGGTTCTGTTCTTCGCCTTGCGGCGAAGTGCCTGCCATTTATCTACGCCTGTTGTCACCAACAGGCTCTAGCGGTCTACCCTCCGACGTGGGGCGAGCAACCCTCATAATGTCGGTTTACATGACCTTACAACTCCTAAGACGTACAGCCCGTCATGTCACCATGCGGCTGGTAGGCTCTTACCCCACCTTCTCACCCTTACCCCGTTTCCCGTAGGAATTGTGGCGGTTGTTTTCTTCTACGTTACTCCACCTTCGCAGATGGCTTTCTGTTAGGAAGTAGGATGCTCTGTGTTGCCCGGACTTTCCTCTTTCGCCTTGCGGCGTCAGCGGCAGACCGGCCGGCTGCTTTTAAGTGTACAAAGATAGTGATTTTAGGTTAAACGTAGGATAATAAAGCGGAAAAAAGTAAGAAAATAAATGGAAAAACGAAGAAAGAGCGGAACAGCCCATTACTTTTTTCTTGGTATATATAATAATGAGAAGAGAATCGGTGATGCTCGGTTCGGCACTCCTGCTTATCGTATAGAAACAACGGTAAAAACAGAAATATAAAAGTAAATGAACAGTGCCGGAAAGAGAAGTGGGTGCAGTTTTCGCTTTCCCTCTCCGGACACGGATTTTAGCGGTAGAATTCCAGTTCGTTTCTTAATGAACGCACTTCCTGTTGCAGAAGTTCTATACGTTCCAGCATGTGGTGAATGGCGTCGATTCCTGCAATATTGATGGACAAGTCATAATATAAATGCGTGTAACGCTCCAGTTCCGCTAGTTGGGATGTGGGGAGGTAGCGTTCCTCGTCAATCACCCGGACTTCGATCAGTCCGTCTTCTTCCAGTTCCATAATGAACGACGGGTCCACATGGCAACGGTCTGCAAAAATCGTTGATAATAATTAAATCGGTCTGCATAATCCTTCTCTTTTTTAATTGCTACTATCTTTAATTGGCGGAACAGCTCTTTCTGATGTTCGGTCAGGTTGCTAGGAATGGTGACATTATAAGTTACTATCAAATCGCCAAATTTGCCTTCTTCCTTGTAAACAGGAAAGCCTTTGCCTTTCAAACGGACTTTGGTTCCGTTCTGGGTTTCAGGTTTTACTTTCAGTTTTACCTTGCCGTTCAGTGTGTCCACGGTTTCTTCACCACCCAGTACGGCGGTGTAGAGGCTAAGCGGAGCATGGATATATAAATCATTTCCCAAACGTTTGAATACAGGATCGTCTGGAATGACAAAGGTGATGTACAGATCGCCTGCAGGACCACCGTTTACCCCCGGTGCACCATGACCACGCAATTTGATAGTCTGTCCGTTGGCTATACCTGCCGGAACAGTGATACGTATGTTCTTTCCGTTTACATTAAGCACTTGTTTGTGTGTTTCGGCGGCTTCACGCAATGAAAGTTGTAATTCAGCATTATAGTCCTGTCCACGGAATCCGGCGCTTCGTCCGCCGTTTGCACCGCCACGATGCCCGAACAGTTCTTCAAAGAAATCAGAGAAACCACCTGCGCTGCCACCGAAATGTGCACCGCTGAATTCTTCTCCTCCATTGCCGGAATACCAGTAACTGCCGTTACCGTCCGTACCGAATCCGCTTCCGGCTCCGCCAAACCCTCCGAATCCACCGGCACCTCCATATTGTTGCTTTTGTTTTTCAAATTCGTCGGCATGTTTCCAGTGTTCCCCGTATTCGTCGTATTTCTTACGTTTTTCCGGGTCGCTCAGTACTTCGTTGGCTTCATTTATCTCCTGAAACTTATCTTTGGCTCCAGGATCATTCGGATTCAAGTCAGGATGGTATTTGCGGGCCAGCTTACGGAAAGCCTTCTTGATATCATCTTGGGTGGCACTTTTGTCCACTCCCAATACTTTGTAATAGTCTATGTAAGCCATATTATATATTTGTTAAATTTCATCTGCTTTAAGAGAAACAAAATACATGCCAATTGGTTGTGTTCTGTTTTTATTTTATTATCTTTGCAGCGAATTTTTAGAAATTATTCTAAAGGAAATGAGGGGATTGGCAATCATATTCAGGTTTTTTATGCTATTAGTCCTGCTGCTTCCTGTGGTTGCTCTGTGTCCTGTGAAGGCGGAAACGACCTCGGAAGGGCCTATCCTTATTGTCACTTCTTATAATCCCGAAACGCGTAGTATTTCTGACAACCTGTCTGCTTTTATGGATGAATACAGACAGCGTGGCGGCAAGTATACTCCGATCATAGAGAGTATGAACTGCAAGAATTTGTCCGAGGCCTATCTGTGGAAATCGCGTATGGCCTCCATCCTTGGTAAGTATAAGGGGGAAAAAACCGTCCGTCACTGGTTATATTGTTGGGGCAGGAGGCATGGTCGGCTTATATCTCACAAGACACGGAGATAGCTAAAAAGACTCCGTCTATCTGTGGCATGGTCAGTGTCAACGGACTGGTATTGCCCGATGATAGTATCGACACGCGGGTATGGGAACCTGAAAGTAAGAATATTTATACGGATTTCAGTGATTATAATATTGTTGCCGGTTATGTATATGAATATGATGTCGATAAAAACATAAAGCTGATGCGTCGTTTTTATCCTGATATGCGCCGTGTGGCATTTATATCGGATAATACCTATGGCGGGTTGTCTATGCAAGCCTTGGTTAAAAAGGAGATGAAGAAGTACCCCGATTTAGAAACAATTTGGCTGGACGGCCGTACGGAAACCTTTATGGAAGTGAGTGAAAGGATGCGCAGGTTGCCTCAAAATACGTGTGTGTTATTGGGAACATGGCGTGTAGACTGTACGGAGAGTTATGTTATTGGTAATACGACTTATATGCTGCGCGATGCGAATCCCACCCTGCCTGTGTTTACTATTGCATCTGTGGGGCTGGGACATTGGGCATTGGGAGGATATACTCCCGAGTACCATGCGGTAGGAAAGAATATAGGCGCGGTTACTTATGATTTTTTGGATAAAGGGGACAGAGAAGGGGTGGACTTGGTGACTATTCCCGGAAACTATACTTTTGATATAAAGCGTTTGCATGAATTCAAATTGGATTCATTGAATCTTCCTCAGGGAGCGGTGTTGGTGAACAAGACTCCTTCGTTTTATGAGCAGTATAAATATTGGGTCATAGGGGTTGTTTCGGCGTTCATGTTCCTGATAGTCTGTTTCTTGATAGCCATATATTATATTATCCGTATCAACCACTTGAAACATAATCTGGAAGTATCCGGCGAGGAACTGCTGGTAGCCAAGGAGAAAGCGGAGGAATCCAACAGGTTGAAGACGGCTTTTCTGGCCAATATGAGTCACGAAATACGCACTCCCTTGAATGCCATTGTGGGATTTTCCAGCGTGTTGGTCAGTGATGATTCCTCTCCTGCCGAGAAAGAGCAGTATTGTGATATCATTCAGAAGAATTCCGATTTGTTGTTGCACCTCATAAATGATATTCTGGACATCTCGCGCATGGAATCCGGAAGGATAAAATTCGTATGGGAAGAATGTGATGTGGTAGAGTTGTGTCAGACGGCTTTGTCTACAGTGGAGTATGGACGCAAGACCAGTGCTTTGTTTCTGTTTGAAACTCCTGTGCCTTCGCTGGTTGTCAAGACGGATGCCCAGCGTCTGAAGCAGGTGTTGATTAATTTGCTGTCCAATGCCGCAAAATTTACTCCGTCCGGTTCTATCAAACTGACGGTTGCCATAGACAAACAGCATCAGCAGTTGGAATTGTCAGTGTCGGATACCGGTTGCGGTATTCCGCCCGATAAGAGTGAAAAGGTATTTGAACGTTTCGAGAAATTGAATGAATATTCCCAAGGTACGGGGCTGGGATTGGCCATTAGCAGGCTGATAATCGAGAATCTGGGAGGTAAGATATGGGTGGACAAGGATTATACCGAAGGCGCCCGATTTGTATTCACGCATCCTTTGACTAAAAACGAATAAAGAATAGAGAAATGAAATATAGAATATGTATCAGTGCCCTGCTGTTGTGGGCAGGTATGCAGTTGTCTGCATCCAATAATCAGGAAGAAGTGGTTATCAAGATTATAGAAACCAGTGATGTGCACGGGAATTTCTTTCCGTATAACTTTATCGAACGGAAAGAATGGAGTGGAAGTCTTGCCCGTGTTCATTCCTTTGTGAAAGAACAGCGTGAGAAATATGGGGATAATTGCCTGTTGATGGATAATGGGGATATCCTGCAAGGTCAGCCTACAGCTTACTATTATAATTTCATGGATACCGTGTCTACTCATGTTGCGGCGGATATGATGAATTATATGGGATATGTGGTAGGTAATATGGGTAACCATGATGTAGAGACTGGGCATGCGGTGTACGACCGTTGGATAAAACAGTGCGATTTTCCGGTACTGGGGGCTAATATAATAGACAATGCCACTGGAAAACCTTATCTGAAACCCTACGAGGTGTTGGAGCGCGACGGAGTGAGGATAGCGGTTCTGGGTATGATTACTCCGGCCATTCCTTCATGGTTGCCGGAGAAATTATGGAGTGGTCTGCATTTTGAGGAAATGGAGCCCTGCGCACGCAAATGGGTGAAGATTATAAAGGAAAAGAGAATCCTGATGTCATTGTGGGATTGTTTCATGCCGGAAAGTCGGGCAACGTGTTGGGACAGGTGGTGGAAGATGCCTCTATGGATGTAGCCAAACGGGTTCCGGGCTTTGATGTGGTGCTGATGGGGCACGACCATACTAGGGAATGTGTAAAGGTGCAGAATGTGGCAGGAGACAGTGTGCTGGTCATTGACCCGGCAAACAATGCCAATGTAGTTTCGGATGTGACCCTGACCGTAACAAAGAAAGACGGGAAAGTAGTGGAGAAGTCGGTGGAAGGTAGATTGGCGGATATGAACAAGTATCCTGTCAGCCGGGAGTTTATGGATAAGTTTGCCCCTCAATACAAGGCTGTAAATGACTTTGTATCCCGTAAAATCGGTACAATTTCACGTACCATCACAGCGAAGGATGCTTATTTCGGTTCTTCTCCTTTCATAGACCTGATTCATCAGTTGCAATTGGAAATTTCGGGTGCTGAAGTGTCTTTCTGTGCTCCGTTGTCCTTCCGGGCAGAGATTAAAGAAGGAGACATCTATGTGAGTGATATGTTCAATTTGTACAAGTACGAGAACATGCTGTATGTGATGGAACTTTCGGGCAAGGAAATTAAAGATTTTCTGGAAATGGCATACGCCATCTGGACTAATCAGATGAAGAGTTCCGAGGACCACCTGATGCTTTTCAAGGAGCCGGTAGAGAAGGGGAAGCGTGCTAATTTCAAGAATTTCAGCTTTAACTTTGACTCTGCCGCAGGCATTAATTATACGGTGGACGTGACCAAGCCGGCAGGAGAGAAAATCACGATTCAGAGCATGTCGGACGGGACTCCTTTCAGTATGGATAAGGTTTATAAAGTGGCTTTGAATTCTTACCGTGGGAACGGTGGCGGAGATTTACTGACTCTTGGAGCTGGAATTTCCAAGGAAGATTTGGCAAAACGTATTATTTTTGCAACCGATAAGGATTTGCGTTATTATCTGATGCAATATATTGAGCAGGAAAAAGTGCTGCATCCTCATGCTATGCACCAGTGGAAGTTTATTCCGGAGGAATGGACTGTGCCTGCCGCGAAAAAAGACTATCAATTGTTGTTTGGCGAGGAAAAGAAATAAATAGTTGAGCAAGAGAAGGTACATAGTAGCCCCGTTATTACTGCTGGCGCTGTTTTTAACGTATCAGGTAAGCATCACTTTGTTTACCCACGTTCATATTGTGAACGGGGTGATGATTGTGCACTCTCATCCTTCGTCCGAAAAACACCATACGCATACCACAGGACAGGTAATCTTAATTGCTCATCTGAGCACTATCCAGACTCTGGAGCCCGGGGGGCAGACAGAGATGACTGTATTCCGTCCTGTGTTGTATGTTTTGGAATACAAGACAAATACTTTCCGCGCGAAAGCGCTTTGTGCGCAATGTATCCATTTGCGCGCTCCTCCTTTTTATTGCTGAAACATAAGGTATATCTGTTGACGGGATACATTCGGATAATCCGTTCAACAGATGCGGATGTACTTTTGCCGTAGAGCTGCACACATTCTTTAATTGAATAAACCGAAACATTTTAGTAATACCTTAATTCCGCAACACTATTATAAATATAACTTTTTAAGTACCTGAGCAACAAAAAGTTGCCCAGGATTTTGCCGTGTCAGATTTTTCACTTATCTTAGTGTTGCAATTAGAAAACAAGCGAA
>ENA-OQDL01001180-OQDL01001180.1-human-gut-metagenome-genome-assembly--contig:-NODE-1180-length-13692-cov-2.596609_pt1 | contig 13692 bp, 16 predicted proteins | sample MGYA00242782_ERZ504609 | MGnify/ENA primary metagenome ERZ504609 (study PRJEB26092, sample SAMD00036320) | human gut metagenome | host: Homo sapiens | study: EMG produced TPA metagenomics assembly of... | reverse complement strand
GTCATAAGCTTCCTGGCGTCTTCTTGGTACACCATTTCTGAGGTTGTTGGTTGGTGTCAGTTTCTTTTCTTCCGGTTTCATTTTCAACCAATGAGCCATGTCTGATCCACTTAGTTCTTGTACTTTTTCCGTATCGGGCATAACAGCTACGCCGTCACGTGTAAAGCCTTGTTCACTGACATCAGATCCCATGCGATTGGATAGCCGTTATTAATGGCATTATCAAAAACCTGCATGAATTCATCAATGGGAAGGTTGTATGATTGCCCCCAACGCCAGTTGTCTTGAATTTCAAGAACAAATGGTTCGTAGAACGGATGGTGGGTGTACGAGGTCAATGAAATGTAATCATTTGGATTCAATCCTGTTGATTCGAAGAATGAATGGGGAGTGTATTCTTTTCCTTTATAAGTGAATTTTTCAGGGCATTTACCTAAATAGATATCATGAATAGCGGCAATGGCCTTTTTCCATAATGGATTATGGTTATTATCTGTCTGGAGTTTGCGTAATTTTCCTTTGGCTATTGCTGCTACTACAGCATCCGATACGGCTGTAAGTTCTGTATGGTTACTTAATGTATCACCATACATGACTCCCGGACGCATAACTTCTTCGGGTACCAGACCAAATTTTTTCATTCCATAGATAACGTCATAGAATGATCCTCCTTGGGAAAAAGATACATCTCCGTGAGTACGTACGGCGGCATCGGCTCGATCCAAATAAGTTTGGTGTACGATGTACATTTCAGAAAAGTCGTATTCTCCTTTTCCCATACGAAGTAATTCTGATTCTAGAAAAGCCATACTGGAATAGCACCAGCAAGTACCGGCACGGCTTTGGTTCTTGACAGAAGTAATAGGCAGTTCTTTTACTGTAGTGAATACAAACCCTTCTTCCTTTGGCTCTTCTTTTTGTGCATCTTGTGCAAAGAGGCTTATACTGCATAAACCTAATGCTGCTAATAATGTAAATCTTTTCATTTTAGAAATAATAGTTTTGTTTGTTATGTTACTCATTCATGATAGTTTCTACTTCTTCGATAGTGATAGGGATGCGTTTCTCGCCAGTGAAACGGGAGCCTTCCGAAGTAATCAGAATATCGTCTTCCAGGCGGTATGCCTCCAAAATCTTTGAATTTTTCAATGGCTCAAAGTTCAGGAAGTCTGTATGCATTTTCTCAGCTTTCCATTTGTCAATCAATGCTGGAATAAAATAGCAGCCGGTTCATCGGTAATCACAAAGCCTTCCTGTAAGCGACGTCCCATCGGCAGGAGGCTAGCCCGAACTGGGAAGAAGGACGGATTTCATCGTCATATCCTACGTAAATTTGTCCCAGGTCTTCCATGTCATGTACATCCAATCCCATCATATGACCTAATCCATGGGCAGGAATAAAGCGTGTGCACCAGCGGCAACAGCTTCTTCCACATTGCCCTTCATGAGCCCCAGGTCTTTTAATCCTTGAACCAGCACTTTGCAGACTTCTAAGTGTACAGACATATAGGTTATACCTGGACGAGTAATTTCCAATGCTTTATCATGGCAAGCCAATACAATATTATACACATCTTTTTGCCGTCCTTCAAATTTGCCTCCCACAGGTACGGTACGGGTATGGTCAGAACAATAATTTGTCACTCTTTCAGCTCCGGCATCTGTCAGCATCATGCGTCCTGGTTCTAATATATGGCTATGGTCATGATTATGTAATGTTTCCCCATGTTGGGTCAGGATAGTGGCAAATGAAGTCATGCTTCCATAAGAAGCGGCGATGCCATCCAGTACTCCGGCGATATATTGTTCCTTTATTCCAGGTTTACATAGACGCATAGCGGCTGTGTGCATTTCATAACCGATATTACATGCCAAATCGATTTCTGCTATTTCGCAAGCTTCTTTTACAGAACGTAAATCAACTACAGCTTTTATCAATTCTACAGAAGCGTATTTCTTTACTATAGCGGCACGGATACCGGTTAAGTCTTCCAAGAGCATCATATTATCGAATCGGTAGGGAGGAAGGAAATGTACTTTTCTACCTTGCGCGATAGCTTTTCCTACCACCTCTTTTAGCTGGGGGAAGGGAAAACTTTTCTGAATACCTACTTGTGCAGCCAACTCTTTCACACTGGGTTGGGGCCCCATCCAGATAATGTCGTCCATATCTACATCATTTCCGAAGAAATAATCCTCTCCTGCTTCTATATCTATTACACCTGCATATCCGGGGTGAGAATGACCGAAGAAGTAGAGGAATGAACTGTCCTGACGGAATTTATATGTGTTATCCGGATAGTTTGCCGGAGCTTCATTATTACCTAGTATAAGGATAATACCGTTTTGCACTTTGTTTCTAAGTGCCTGACGGCGTCTTTGATAAGTTGCGGAATCAAACATGGCTAACTTTATTTTAATTGAAAATTTATTGAACTGTGTTGCAAATGTAATAATTATAATCTTAAAAGTACTATTTGCTTATTTGATTTTTTAATCGATTTCGGCTTTATTTTTATCATTTGTCAATCTTGCTTTTCTAATTTCACAGGTTTCTCTTATTTTTCCTTGATAAGTTGCCATTCAGTAATTTATACTGCTAGGAGAATTTGATTGATATTTATGATGGAATGCAATTATTTAATAAATATAAAAGATACGGCTAAATACTTTGAAAAGGTTAACTTTGCAGTGAACTCTTTCAAGGATAGATTTGTTCCTCAACATTGATTATGAAAATAGATGATAAAACAGGGCTGGTACTGGAAGGCGGAGGTATGCGCGGAGTTTTTACCTGCGGGGTATTAGACTATATGATGGATAAGAAGGTTTGGTTTCCGTATGGGGTAGGAGTTTCTGCCGGAGCGTGCAATGGTCTTTCATATATGTCTCGCCAGCGTGGTAGAGCTAAGTTTAGTAATATTGATTTATTGGAGAAATATCATTATATCGGCATAAAGCATTTATGGCGTAAGCACAGTATTCTTGATCAGGAATTGCTTTATGAACATTTTCCTAAGGAAATTCTTCCTTATGATTATAAAACATATGCTGAAAATCCTGCTCGTTTTGAAATGGTGACTACTAATTGCATTACAGGTAGGGCGTGTTATTTGGAAGAGAAACATGATCCTCGACGTATTATTGCCATAGCTAAGGCGTCCAGCAGTCTTCCTTATGTTTGTCCTATAGCTTATGTAGATGGTGAGCCGATGCTGGATGGGGGAATTGTGGATTCTATTCCTGTGTTGCGTGCTATTGAACAAGGATTTGATAAAAATGTAGTGGTACTTACCCGTAATCGGGGATATCGCAAAAAAGGGAAAGGATATGAAAATTCCTCATTTTATCTATAAAAAATACCCTCGTTTGCGCGTGGTTTTAAGTAAACGTTGTCGTATTTACAACGAACAGCTTGATTTGGTAGAGCAATTGGAAGACAGGGGCAGGATTGTGGTAATTCGTCCTGAAAAGCCGATGGAAGTGGACCGTATTGAAACAGATATAAAGAAACTGACCGATTTATATGAGGAAGGGTATGCCTGTGCAAAAAAAATGTTCGAAGAAAAACGAATACTTCAAAAATAAACTTTTGGCCAAAAGAATGTTTTTTATACATGGGGATATTGGAGGAATGGGGGATCATTCTTGTTATATGGGGTAGATGAGGTTCTACCGCATATAACAAGAATGAATGCTCTTTCCTTTTGGAAAGAAAGATAATATATTAATAATATAAATGTGACGGTACAGTTAATACTTGCTCGGTATAAACTTGCTCGACGGTCGGATAATCTATGATGAATGTCTTTTTAAATCCTCAAAAAAAAGTCCTGAGGACATATGGGGGAAGTCCTGGAAGAAGGTATATATTCAGAGATTATAAATGTTCTTTTGGGTTGTTCTGGAAGAGTTAGATCAAATGAGATGATATGTCTTGTACCCCATTGTTCATTTTCTATTTCATTGGATTTTCTTTCAAAACTACCTTCTATAGCCTTGTTTCCAAACTTTTCTTGATAAACCAGTACTTTGCCTCTTGCAATTTCTGCATCCGTGTAGATAAATTTGTATCCTCCTCCTGTCTTTACTGGTATTGTAGCTAATGCTTTTTCTTTAATTGTTTGTTTTTCAGAATCTTTTAAGTCTCCTGTAAGAAGTATATCCTGTTTGCTTACAATGTAATTATCGGTGTAATAGTCTACTATTACATGAATGTCAAGTGTGTTTCCTGATTGATCTCTTACAGTAATAATCGCTTCACCTAATGCTAATGCTTTTATGGATATGTCGCAAGAAGAAATCATTTTGGTTTCTATAATTTCCGGTTTATCGCAGCTTATTTCATAATTTCCCGTCTCCCCCTTGCAAAGGAAAAGAGTATTGTCTGATTATTAGGATAGTTTAATTTTATATTTGCTGTTTCTCTATTTTTTAAGGAGATGGGAGCAAGTTCATCATTGCTGCACGATGAAATTACTAAAGAGCAAAGGAAAATAAGCACTGTGGCTAGCATACTGTTAAGTCTCATAGTTTGATCTTGTTTTATGTTCTACATAATTTAAATGAAGGATTAGATGATTTACTGCTTGGCAATTAGAAATTTACTTTTTTTTTCTTGAGTTTGTCCAGGCTGTGGATAAAATGTGGGAATACAAAATGAAAAATCCCTCTTTCTTCTAAAGAAAAAGAGGGATTATAGTTGAGTTTCTTGTTTCTGATTTTTATTTGGCGAAACTTACCGCACGTGTTTCGCGGATGACTGTAATCTTCACTTGTCCCGGATAAGTCATTTCGTCTTGAATCTTTTTCGCAATTTCACCGGATAAACTTTCAGTCTGTTTGTCGTCAATCTTGTCGGCACCTACAATCACACGTAATTCGCGGCCAGCTTGGATGGCATAGGTTTTTGTTACCCCTGGATAAGACATGGCTAATTGTTCTAGATCGTTCAAACGCTTGATATAAGCTTCTACGATTTCACGGCGAGCGCCTGGACGTGCGCCTGAAATGGCATCACATACCTGTACGATGGGAGCCAGCAGGCTAGTCATTTCAGTTTCGTCATGGTGAGCACCGATAGCATTACATATGTCTGGTTTCTCTTTATATTTTTCGGCTATCTTCATGCCTAACAATGCGTGCGGCAATTCCGGTTCTTCATCAGGTACTTTACCTATATCATGCAGTAATCCGGCACGTTTTGCTTTTTTAGGATTCAAACCTAGTTCAGAAGCCATCACAGCGCAAAGATTGGCTGTTTCACGAGCATGTTGTAGAAGGTTCTGACCGTATGAGGACCGATATTTCATCTTACCGATAATACGGATCAATTCAGGGTGCAGGCCATGAATACCTAAATCAATAGTGGTACGTTTACCGGTTTCAATAATTTCTTCTTCTACCTGTTTGCGTACTTTAGCTACCACTTCTTCAATGCGTGCCGGGTGGATACGTCCATCTGTAACCAGTTGGTGTAATGCTAAGCGGGCAATTTCGCGGCGTACAGGGTCAAACGCTGAAAGTACAATAGCCTCGGGGGTGTCATCTACAACGATTTCGACACCGGTTGCTGCTTCTAAAGCCCGGATATTACGCCCTTCACGGCCGATGATGCGTCCCTTTATTTCGTCCGATTCAATATGGAATACGGTTACAGAGTTTTCGATAGCAGTTTCTGTGGCTACTCGTTGGATAGACTGGATAACGATACGTTTAGCTTCTTTATTAGCTGTTAATTTGGCGTCGTCCATAATGTCGTTAATATAGGAAGCAGCCTGTGTTTTCGCTTCTTCTTTCAAAGATTCAATCAGGCGTTCTTTGGCCTCCTCAGCAGAAAGACCGGAAAGAGCTTCCAGTTTTTCACGTTCTTGCATTTGTAATTTATCCAGTTCATCCTTTTTCTTGTCTATGATGACAATTTGAGCTTCTAGATTTTCTTTGATAGCTTCCGCTTCTGTACGTTTGCGTTGAACCTCTTCCTGTTTTTGGTTCAACATCAGTTCGCGTTGTTTTAATTTATTTTCGGCTTGCTGAATCTTTTGGTTACGTAGGGCGACTTCTTTTTCCAGATCAGCTTTTTTGTTCAGGAATTTTTCTTTTACTTCCAAAAGCTTGTTCTTTTTAATTACTTCAGCTTCCGTCTGTGCCTCTTTGATGATGATGTCATACTTAGATTTCAGGCCATATCTGAAAAGCATGTATGATAGGCCACCACCTACAGCGAAACACACAATTGCTATTATTACCGTTGTTATCATTGTTATTAATTTATATATAAATAAAAAAACGCACAATCTATCTGTTAAGAACCCTTCTCTTAACAGTATAGCTGTGCGTGAATATCTTCAATTCTAAACGATTACTCTCTGTTACTGATTTGTTTTTCTATCTCTTTGGTCAGCTCCTTCAATTTTTCCTGATAAGGTGCAGTATTATTCCTGTCTTTCATAGAAATATTTTCAAAAGCTAACTCCAGCGCAGCCATTGCCCAATGCCTTGCGGGGCTGAAATCAGGGTAATAACTACGGTATTTGTTTAGTTTATTGTCAATCTGTTTGGCAGCGTCCCTGTATAACTGTTCATCTTCACGACGGATGGTCATCGGGTATCGTTCGTTGTCAATCAGTAGATGTATCTTCATCATATCGTCCATAATACTATCGTTTTATTGTCCAACTTTTTTTATTCGTTTAATAAAGCGATGCATTTGTCGACCTCACGCACAAGCCTTGACAACCGTTGTTTTGTATCATTGATGTCTTTATCATGAATACTGATTGTCCTCGCCATTTTCAAATTGGTATACCTTACTTCTAATTCTTTCCGGCTATTTCCAATCGTCTTACCTCCTCGTTTTTTTCAGTGAGAAGTTGCTTTAACTGTGCATTTTCATGTTTCAATTCATCATGCAAATACATAAATGCCTCAGTCTTGCCTCGAAAGTATTTAATAGCTTTTTGTCTTCTTCCGTCATTTTGTACCAAAATTGTATACAAATATAAAGGTATTGGAAGCAAACACGAAAATATTTCGTCCTAAATTTATCGTTTGTCGTTTAAAAAACTTTTTTAACGTCTTTATTAGCTGTTTTTCCCGTGCTGTTCGAATATGATCTTTTTACTATTACATATGTCTGTTGAGGATTGTCTATCGTTTTAATGTTTTATAGGACAAGATGTGCCAGGTAGTACCGATTGCAATAATCAGAAACAGGATTCTTGCCCAAATGTAGGGTAGTGTCCAGATGGCGCAATAGCTTAGGGTAATCCATATTAATGATACGGAAATGATTTTGGCATGTAAAGGTATTGCTTTATGCTCGCGGAAATTGCGGATGTAGCTTCCTAAATATTTTTGTTGGATGAGCCAATGATACCAGCGTGGTGAACTGCGGAAATACATGGCGGCTGTCAGTAATAAAAAGGGGGTGGTAGGCAGTAAAGGAAGAAATATGCCGATAATGCCTAGTATGAGTGAGGTTGTTCCTACAATGGTATATAGTATTTTCATAGGTGCAAATATAGACCAAAAACAAAAAAATACAGTGTCCTTTTTATATTATTCTTTTTTATGGTGTATCTTTGCGTCCTGTAGCACCGAGGTGACATTAGGTGTGAGTTCTTTCTTATTATAATTAAATGCTATGTATACAGTAATTAAACGAATGGAAATTTCAGCTTCCCATAGCTTGAAGCTGTCGTATAGAAGTAAATGTGAGAATTTGCACGGTCACAATTGGATTATTACCGTTTATTGTCGTTCCGAGGTTTTGAACGAGGATGGTATGGTGGTGGATTTCACGCATATCAAGGAAACGGTGATGGGGCGTTTGGATCACCGGAATTTGAATGAGGTTGTTTCTTTTAATCCTACAGCTGAAAATATTGCACGCTGGGTATGTGAGCAAATTCCCACTTGTTTCAAGGTTGAAGTTCGCGAGTCAGAAGGAAATACCGTTATCTATGAGAAGGATTAATGAAATATTTTACAGCTTACAGGGGGAAGGGTATCATACTGGAATACCTGCCGTTTTTGTACGTTTTTCCGGGTGCAATTTGAGATGTCCTTTTTGCGATACTCAGCATGAAGAAGGTACATTGATGAGTGATGAGGATATTGTGATGGAAGTGGCAAAATATTCGACCCAGGTAGTAATACTGACTGGTGGTGAGCCAGGATTGTGGATTGATGAAAAGTTAGTTGATGCATTGCATCATGAAGGGAAGTATGTTTGTATTGAGACAAACGGCACTTGTCTGCTGCCTGAAAATATAGATTGGGTTACTTGTTCCCCTAAAGAAGGGGCGAAAATAAATCTAGATCGTATAGATGAGGTGAAAGTGGTTTATGTGGGACAAGATGTTTCTGCTTATTTGGATTTGTCTGCCAGTCATTATTTTTTTGCAGCCTTGTTCTTGTGCTAATACAGAAGAAGTGATTGCTTACATTTTGCAACATCCAGAGTGGCGGTTGAGCCTACAAACTCATAAACTTTTGCAAATTCCTTAAGAAAGTAGAAAATATAAAAAAAGATTATCCAATGGCGTGGCATTGAATAATCTTTTTTGCACGGGAGGAGAGGCTCGAACTCCCGACACCCGGTTTTGGAGACCGGTGCTCTACCAACTGAGCTACTCCCGTGTTTGCGGCTGCAAAGGTAGTGTAATATTTGGAATATACAAACCTATTTATGAAAAAATATTGTTCATTATTCGTTTAATAGGCCTAACTCATTGAACATGACCCGGTATATTGCTGATTTTTTTTCAATGGGCAACGGGTAGGCACGGCTGGACGAAGGCATTCTGTATAATCGCATTGTCCGGTCTTCGAATTCGAAAGGTTCACTGGTTCCTACAACGGGTTCTTTTACCTTTATTTGTTCACGAATAATATCCGTTGCTTTTTGTCCTGTGGTTACAATGGCCTTGCACATTGGAATCTGCTTCAGTAGCAAACTGATATCTGTCTGTTCTACAACTTCCAGAAATTTGTCTGAGGCATTGTCCTGTAAACGGCGAACAGCTGAAGCGGTATCATAAAGTGCGATGCCTTTTTTGTTCAAAAGATCAATAATACGTTCCTTGTCAAATACCTTTTTGTCAGGATTCAGAAAGTGGTCTTTGTTTTGGAAAAATATTATTCCAAAAATACGCCACATATCATTTTGCAGATTGGGATAAAAGAATTCCATGCTCCATCGTTTCTTTTGTGGGGGAAAACTGCCTAACATCAGTAGTTTGGCGTTAACCGGTAAAAAAGGCTCTAATGGATGTTCTTCTATATTTAATAAGGATTTCATAAAATCTTTAATGATTATTCTTTTGGCTTTGGTTCTTTTTTAGCCAGTAATACAATGTTATACACATATTCCGTCATCCAGTTTTCAGAATATCCTAAGGCTTGTTTGTATTTACGGATGGCAACACAGGTCTTGTGTACGCTTTCGTCTTTCCAGTCGGTCTTGGTCATGATATCATGAATTGTTTTCTCGGTCATGTTACGTAACATTTTTTTCATTACGCTGGGCATACGGAATTTCCATTGCATCAAATTACCTATCAGCATCATCAAGTCATTGCTGAATCCTTGGAACATAAAAAGATAAGTCTTGACATCATTTACATTCTTGCAATTCTTTTTTATAGAACCGTCAATTTCTTTAAAGAAATCATCACTTAGACCATAAAGTTCTACTAACATCTTTTTGCAGCGTGACTTCTCAGCAATTCCCAACTTGTTGTTTTGGGTCGGTATTTTAAGGGTGCGTTTGAAAACTGCCATGTCTGGCAAAAAATTAATATTTGTGATACCTATGTTGCAGGCCATTACAGACTGATAATATACACGGATTAGTGTCATGAAGTCTTCCATACCACCTATGCGGCTTGTTTCTTCTCCTTCTGTCTGTTTTTTACCAAATAATTTTGAAAATATGCTCATTGTGTTCTTAAATTATATTGTTTTCCTGTCTGCAAAGATAGCGATAAAAACTGAAACATTTTTGATTAAAATCCTTTTGTTTTACTATTTATCATTTTTATTGAATGGTTGATGCCGGGGGTATTGCTTTGTGTTACCAGCATTCCAAATCATTTTCAATATCTTTCATTCTGTCTTTGGTGAAAACTGGATTTTTGACCCCGTTACGTTTCTGAATTCGATAGTCTTCCAATAGACGGAATGCATATTTCCCTAGTAAAGTAATGGCTATCAAGTTACAGATAGTCATAAATCCCATTGCCATATCGGCCAGGCTCCATGCCAGTTCCAGACTGGCCAATGCCCCAAACATAACCATTCCTCCCACTGCTATACGATAAATGGGGATAGCCCATTTCCGATGAGTTATGTAACGTACATTGGCTTCACCGTAATAATAATTTCCCAAAATGCTGCTATAGGCGAAAAACAGAATTGCCACCGCCACATAAATAGTTCCGATGTTGCCTATTTCATTATTCAGTGCCATTTGAGTAAGTTTTATTCCATTGGCTTCTTTTGTGGAGGCTACTCCGCTGAAAAGAATGATGAAAGCAGTGCAGGTACATATGACAAGTGTATCGGTAAAAACTCCCAATGTCTGAATTAATCCTTGTTTTACAGGATGGGTAACATCGGCACTTGCCGCTACATTGGGTGCGGAACCCATACCGGCCTCATTGCTGAATAATCCACGTTTGATTCCTTGCATTAATGCCATGCCTATACCTCCGCTTAATGCCTGTTCCCAGCCAAAGGCATTCGCTATAATCAATTCAATAACTTCTGGCAAATGCTTTGCATTTACAATTACGATGAAAAGGGATAAAAAGATGTATCCCAATGCCATGACAGGAACAATAATGCTACTTACTTTAGCAATACGCTGAATGCCTCCGAAGATGATAATTAATGTGAGCGAGGTCAGTATCACTCCCATTAGGCTGGGAGGAATATTGAATGCTTCTTCGAAAGCGGCACAAATGGTATTGCTTTGTACTGAATTAAAAGCAAATCCAAAAGTAAAGATAAGCAAAAAGGCAAACAAAACTCCCATCCACGGCTGTTTTAATCCTTTTTTCATGTAATAAGCTGGCCCGCCAACGAAAGAATTATGTCCGTGTACTTTATATAATTGAGCCAATGTGGACTCAATAAAAGCGCTGCTGGCCCCAAAAAGAGCAATTACCCACATCCAGAAAACTGCACCCGGACCACCCAAAGTAATGGCGGTGGCGACTCCTGCCAAATTGCCTGTTCCTACGCGGCTAGCTATGGAAACGGCAAAAGCTTGAAAAGAGGAAATATGGTGTTCGCGACCTTCTGTCTTGCCTGTAGAATCACCTAATAGACGTATCATTTCTCTTATCATGCGGAATTGTACGAAATTTGTTTTAAAAGTAAACCAAAATGCACATCCTAACAGCATGATGATCAAAATATAAGTCCAAAGCACATCATTCACTCTGCTGATTAATAGGGTCAGTATATCCATTTTACTTATTCCTTGTTTAATTTAAAATAGAACTTATGTCCATGGAAAACAAGTTCCACTAGACCAAAACGGATAAAGTCTGCTAATAGTTCACAAGTTGTCTTGTGGTTTAACCTGCAAAGTTTGCAACATTGATTTAATGAAAGGTTTTTCATTTTTCTTTCAAGACATCCAGTAACCGTTGCTCTCTTTCGGTAAATGTTACAAGTGCTCCTTCAGGCTTTTTTGCTGTGTTGCCACATCTTTAGATGGACGGGAGTGGCCAGTATGATTTTCGTCTTTGATGCGGATATAGGCCCATGGCTTATTCGTTTCATCTAGGGGCATATACAGGTTTAGAAACCGTTTTCGTTAATACGTATTTCCAATACAGGTTTTTCCTTCTACCTTGTAAGTCTGCGTTTCCAGTTCTACTTTGGGCTTGCAATACATGGTTGCTGCTGCTTCTATCATATATATTTCTTCGTCAGAGCGGACTCCTGCTATTTTGCCATTGTCCTTTACTCCTATTAACAGCCTGCCGCCCTCGGTATTGGCGAATGCGGAAAGGCTACGGGCTATTTTGCGTGCGTCCGAAATCTCGAATTTGAAATCCTGATGACAGTGTTCTCCCTCCGAGACAAGCTGTCGTATGTATTGTGTATCCGTTAATGCTTTCATTTCAATTGCAAAAATAGGAAAAATGAAACATATTGTGGGTATCGAATGATAAAAAAGCCGATATTAGTTTGTCTGTTATCAAGCTTTTTGCTTCATTTGCAGTGGAATAAAAATAATTAGCCTTTAAAATCTATGGGAATAAGAAAAAAATGTTTGATCATTACATTATTATGCTTTTCTAGTCTGATGCATGCAAGTGAATTCATGTTTAAACTTTTGGAGGTGAAAGATGGTCTGTCAAACAATCAAGTCCTTGATATATTTAAAGATTCCGAAGGTTTTATGTGGTTTGCCACAGCTTCCGGTTTAAATCGGTATGACGGGTGCCAGATGACTTTGTTTCGTAGTAATAATGCTGATCCGGCTTCTTTACCTGATAATTATATCAAAAGCATACAAGAAGATTATAAAGGAAATTTATGGATTCTTACCGGTGTGGGTTATGTCATTTACAACTCGGAATCAGAAACATTTGATAGGGAGGTGCATGCATGGCTATGTGAAGTCGGTATTGACGGAACTCCAGCATTAGTATATATAGACCATAATAAAAATATGTGGTTTTATATAAAAGGAAAAGGCTGTTATTTGTACATTCCGGAATCTCAATTACTGTATCCGCTTTTGTTTGATACTCATCAGTTGCCAGAAGGTGATATTACGGACATTGTAGAATGTAGTAAGGGAATCTTGTTGGTATATAATACCGGAAGACTTGTTTGTTTGGATACTCGGACAAATGAGATTAAATGGCAGCAGGATGATTTGGTTGGGGAATTGGGAACTGACAAGCAGGGAATTTTCACTCTGTTTGTAGATCGTGATAATGATATATGGATGTACAGTCCGCTTGGAATATGGGTTTATAATCCGGAACAGGAAAAGTGGCTGTCTTGGCTGACAAATATTATCAAGCGTCGGTCTCATAACATGGTCCGTGCTGTATCACAGGATAAGCAGGGGCGTATATGGATAGGAACAGATCAGGATGGCATTGATATATTGGATAAGAAGACAGGGGAAGTGAGGCAGTTGCGGAACAAGGCAGGTGATGAACGTAGTTTGCAAAAGTAATACAGTAATGGTTCTATACGAGGATTCCAGTGAAACTATGTGGGTGGGGACTTATAAAAAAGGAATTTCCTATTTTAATGAGTGTGCTTTTAAATTTGGTGCAGAGTATATAGGAGATATTAGTTGCATTGAAGAAGACAAAGAGGGGTATGTGTGGCTGGGTACCAACGATGTCGGTATCATATATTGGAATTCCGTGACTGGCAACCGGGCTGCTTTTCCACAGAAAGGTATGGATAAACTCACTACTGATGCTATTGTTTGCATTTTGAAAGCCGGTGATGGGAAACTTTGGATTGGTACTTTTGGGGGAGGCTTGATTTGTTATGATAACGGTCGTATTATTCATTATCCTAAAATCCGCAACTATCATCCAATACACGATTAAGGGTAGATTTATGAGTCGTTAGTAGTAGCTTTCAGTAAAAAGCAACAGCACAACATCAATATGTAGCCAACATCCCCTTACCCCACGATGC
>ENA-OQDL01001179-OQDL01001179.1-human-gut-metagenome-genome-assembly--contig:-NODE-1179-length-13698-cov-5.187385_pt1 | contig 13698 bp, 11 predicted proteins | sample MGYA00242782_ERZ504609 | MGnify/ENA primary metagenome ERZ504609 (study PRJEB26092, sample SAMD00036320) | human gut metagenome | host: Homo sapiens | study: EMG produced TPA metagenomics assembly of... | reverse complement strand
CCCCGGTCTCCATACACTACGTTGCAACTTCCCACACAGGGAATAGGAGAATGGTGTCATCCGCTGCTGAGTGCTACCATAGACGACTCGGGATTACGCAGTCTTGTACATCATGATACTTTCCAAACGTCTTTAGGCATCCCCTTCCGTCTGAAAGAAAAAGGAAACAACATTCTTTTCACCTCCCTATGGGATAATTACCCGGACAGTTCCACCATCTCACTATCAGGCACTGCCTCACATGCTTATCTGCTGATGGCGGGAAGTACCAACCACATGCAGTGCCACATTGCCAATGGAATAATCCGCATACACTATGCAGACGGAACTTCCCAAGCAACGGAGTTGACCAATCCGGACAACTGGTGTCCTATAGAACAAGATTTCTATGTGGACGGCAAAGCATTCCAAGCAACTGCTCCCCGGCCGTACCGTCTGCACTTGAAAAGCGGTAAAGTAAGCCGTGATCTGGGTAAGGAACTCAACATCACCGGTGTATATGGACGTGAGATAGAAGGTGGTGCAGGCATATTGCTCGATATTCCTTTGGATGATTCCAAGGAACTAAAAGGGCTGACCCTGGAAACCCTGTCCAATGATGTGGTGATAGGAATCATGGGAATCACTTTGCAATAACCACGTGTTATTCAATGCGGAATTACGTTAACTTGAACCGGCGTAGTTCCGCATTATTCATCTTTGGCACACTACGTAAATGTTCCAAAGTCACTCCTTGAATGTGTGCCTGTACCGCCCTGTTTATCAGTCCATGCCCGACTGCCAACACCTGTTTTCCATCATATCGCTCTTTCAAGTAGTCCACAAAACGCCCCGCACGTTCATAGAGCATCGCCTCCGTTTCCACATCTGCCGGAAAATGTTGCAAATCAACTTCTTTAATGGCAAGACCTGTCCAACTCCCCCAATCGATTTCACGCAACAAGACCGTTTTCTCCCAAGGCAGGTTCCGACCTTCCACAGCGATACGGGCCGTATCCACACACCGTTTCAAATCACTACTGACCACTGCGTCCAAAGAGATGTTCCGCAAAGTATCACGCAGCGCTTCAGCCTGTGCTATTCCTTCAACAGTCAGCGTGCCCGGCATATGTCCTTGGAAAATACGGGCGATATTCTCTTCTGTCTGCCCGTGACGGGCTAAATATAAAGTTATCATCTTTTTTAATGCAAAGATAATGCTTACCGGCCAGATTTACTTCAAAAGGGCAACCTTCTTATTCTCCTTTCCAAAGAAAAGCAATCTTCAGACAGATGATGAAAAAAATAACAATCTTGCCTATAAAAGTATTCTCCCCGTAGATTAAGGGGTTTCTTCCGTACAGTTAAGGCCTTTCATGCGGTAACCTACTACAGACTCCGTCAGTAGACTGTACAGTCTGTTACATCAGACCGTACGGTCCACTACAATAGTTTATACAGTCCATTATCGGAGTCTGTAGTAGGTTACCGTATGAAAAAGCTTAATCATGCAGTAGAAAAGACTTAGTATACAGGGGAAAAAGGCTTAAGTATTCATCAAAAGCAGACAGCCACCTTCGAAATGTCACTCCGCCTGCAAGCTACAAATTATCCACCGTATCTTCCACTTCTATCACCCAGTCCCCGATAGTACGGGTGGCACTGTCGAAATTAATCCCCACCTTCACGATGCGCCTGCCATCCTTGCGATAAGGAACAGCATACAGCCTGCTGTTTATCTGCGCCAATGCCTCCCGGGCCGTACCGTCATATTTAAATTCCAGCACATAAATGGCATCCTGCATCTTTATGACCACATCCGCACGCCCCACCGCACTTTTCACCTCGCTGTCCACATACATCCCCATCAGACGGAACAACAAATAAAAGATGGTCTGGTAATGCTTCTCCGTCTTGTTCTCCAAATCATTGGGAATGGAAGCAAAGAAAGAACGCGTACGTTCCAAGCAGCTCTCTATATCTCCCTTACGAAGATCGCGAATGAAGGAAACGACATAAAAAGTACTGCTCTGACCCGGCAACTCAAGGTAAGCGGGCAACAGGGACTCGATGAAACCTTTACGCACCTCCCCGTTGGGATAGGCCAGCCGGTACACCTGGAACTCGGGATCATATCCCTTGATCGTCAGGTAACCACTTTGATATAAAACGGGGATAGGACTAGTTACACGTTCCGTCGGGGCATCAAACTGCTCGTCTGTAGCCTCCACCCCCTCCAGCTGGCGCACGTCAAAATCCGTTTCCTGCAACAAATCAATCAAGAAAGTAGGAGTGCCGGTAGAGAACCAGAAATTCTTGTACTCCTTTGCATCAAAGGCATTGAACAGACTAAAAGGATTGTAAATATCCTCACAATGCTTGCTGAAATGATACCCGTCATACTGCCGCTTCAGATGCGCACAGGCAGCTTCATACGTCTCGCCGTTCGCCAAAGCCATCCGCTCAATGTCCGGACGAAGCTCGTCCAGCAACTCCCGCTCGGTGATGCCGCATATCGCGCTGAAGTCATCCCGCATACTGATGTTCTTCAAATTATTCAGCTCACTGAAGATGCTCATCTGGCTGAACTTGCTGATTCCCGTGATAAAGAGGAAACGAAGGTATTGCCCCAATCCCTTGAGAGGACTGAAAAACTTACGCAGTTCATTCCGAAGCTCCTGCTGCAAGGGGATGTTGGAATTACTGTCCAAAAGAGGAGCGTCGTATTCGTCAATCAGGACAACGACCGGCAGACCGGTCTGTTCATACGCACGACGGATCATACCTTGCAGACGAGCAGCAGGAGTCTTTTCCTCCTTTTCCGCCCCATAAACCTTTTCACAACGAAGTAAAAACAGATTCAACTGTTCCTGCAAATCGAACAGGGTAGTATATTTAGTCAGACTGAAATCAATATGGAATACCGGATACACGTTCCAGTCCTTTTCCAGACGCTCCATGGCCAGCCCCTTAAACAAATCTTTTTTCCCTTGAAAGTAAGCCTCAAGAGTGGACACCAACAAGCTTTTCCCAAACCTCCGCGGACGGCTCAGAAAATACACACTGTCCGTGTTAGCCAATCGGTAAACCAGTTCGGTCTTGTCTACATATACACAATTCCGGTTACGCAACTGCTCAAAATTCTGTATACCTATGGGGTATCGTCTGTAATTTTCTTCCATATTCTCATTGTTTTCTAATTCTGCTTATGGGATAGAAACAAAGATAGCTGTTATCCGATAAAACACAAAAACTTTTCATTTGTTTTTAATAAAGCCCCAACAACTTAAACTGGTGATGATAAGGTAAAGAGCCGTTAGAAATATAAAATCATCTCTCTTTTATTGCAGATAATCAAAAAATAAATTACTTTTGTTTCACTTAAAACGAATCAATAAACAACTTAAATAACAGAACAGTATGATAGACGCAAAAAACTTGCATCAACGACGCACAAGAGAAAATGGACATGGCCGTTATGTATTTGGAAGAAGCCTTAGCGCACATTCGTGCAGGAAAAAGCCAGTACCCGGTTGCTGGACGGCATTCGTGTTGACTCTTATGGAAGCATGGTTCCCATCAGTAATGTAGCTGCCGTGACTACTCCCGATGCACGCAGTATCGCCATCAAGCCATGGGACAAAAGTATGTTCCCGTATCATCGAAAAAAGCTATCATGGACTCTGATCTGGGCATCACTCCCGAAAACAACGGTGAAATTATCCGTTTGGGTATTCCGCCATTGACAGAGGAACGCCGCAAGCAACTGGCCAAACAATGTAAAGGCGAAGGCGAAACCGCAAAAGTAAGTATACGCAACGCACGCCGTGACGCTATAGACACACTGAAAAAGGCCGTATAAGAGGTATGCCCGAAGACGAGCAAAAGAATGCGGAAGCCAAACTTCAGAAAGTACACGATAAATATATCGCGAAGATTGAAGAACTTCTAGCAGAGAAAGATAAAGAAATTATGACGGTTTAATGAAGAACTTAAAATAATGAAGCAATAATAATGAAGAAGGAAGAATTGTCCTGCACAGCCTTGCTTTTGTCCGTGCGATCCAATCCTCTTTCTTCATTTTTCATTCTTCATTTTAATTTATGAAAGGACTAGTAATAAAAAACACAGGCAGCTGGTATCTTGTCAAAACAGAAGACGGACGTACCATCGAATGCAAGATCAAAGGAAATTTCCGTTTAAAGGGTATTCGGAGTACCAATCCCATTGCTGTAGGAGATTATGTACAAATCATTATCAACAATGAAGGAACCGCCTTCATCAGTGAGATAGAAGACCGCAAGAACTATATCATCCGGCGCGCCTCCAACCTTTCCAAACAATCGCACATACTGGCAGCCAATCTGGATCAATGTATGCTGATTGTTACAATTAATTATCCCGAAACCTCAACTATATTCATTGACCGTTTTCTAGCCACCGCGGAAGCATACCGTGTACCCGTCAAACTGATATTCAATAAGACAGACAGGTATAATGAGGATGATACACGCTATATGGATGCTCTGATAAACCTGTACACATACATCGGTTACCCTTGCTTCAAAGTTTCCGCACTGAACAACATAGGTACAGATGAAGTGAAAAAAGACCTGGAAGGGAAGGTCACTTTGCTTTCCGGCAACTCAGGAGTAGGGAAATCAACATTAATCAACGCCATTTTACCTGAACAAACTTTGAAAACAGGTGAAATATCCGATTACCATAACAAGGGAATGCATACCACAACCTTTTCCGAAATGTTCCCGGTAGACGGCGGCGGATACATCATCGACACTCCGGGTATCAAAGGTTTCGGAACATTCGATATGGAAGAAGAGGAAGTAGGACATTACTTTAAAGAAATATTTGAATATTCCGCTCATTGCAAGTATGGAAACTGCACCCATAGGCACGAGCCCGGATGCGCCGTACGCGATGCAGTGGAGAAACATCTAATCAGCGAGTCACGCTATACTTCTTACCTAAATATGTTGGAAGACAAGGAAGAAGGCAAGTATCGCGCCGCTTACTAAAAACCACAACTTTATGAAAAAACACCTCTTAGCTATTGCACTGTTTGCATTATGCACCACCGGGCTGAATGCCGCTTCTCCTAAAAAAGTAGCTCCTGAAAAAAAAAGGAGTAGAAAACCATTAACCGTGCCACAGCCGAAGCACATATCGGCTTTTTGGCCTGTGACGAACTGGAAGGACGCGAAGCCGGATGGAAAGGTGGACGCATTGCAGGCAATTATATCATTTCCTGCCTGAAACAGATGGGAATAAAGCCACTGGACGGAGACTATATACAGCCCTTTGACGTGTATCATGCTGAACGGCAAGTGAAAGGGAAACGCTGGCAAGTACATCCCGATTCTATTGCGGAACTGAAAAAAGTGGTATATCAAAAATTGGCATTACGTAATATCTTAGGTAAAATAGAAGGAAAGAATCCAAATGAAATTGTCATTATCGGTGCACATTACGACCACATAGGCTACGATCCGATGCTGGAAGGAGATCAGATTTATAACGGTGCAGATGATAATGCATCAGGCGTTCAAGCCGTATTACAGGTAGCCCGTGCTTTTCTTGCTACCGGCGAGCAGCCGGAACGTACCGTTATCTTCGCTTTTTGGGATGGTGAGGAAAAGGGATTGCTGGGCTCCCGTTATTTCGCCATGAACTATCCGGATATTAAAAAGGTAAAAGGCTATTTGAACTATGACATGATAGGACGTAACAACCGGGAGGACCAGCCCGATTATTTCGTTTACTTCTATACCGCAGCCCATCAGGCCTTCGGTGACTGGCTGAAAAAAGATATTGAGGATTACCGCTTGCAGTTATCCCCTGACTACCGGGCTTGGGACAATCCGGTGGGAGGCAGCGACAACGGCACGTTCGCCAAACTGGGAATACCTATTATATGGTATCACACTGATGCCCATCCCGATTATCACCTTCCGGGAGATGAAACACAGAAAATCAATTGGCTGAAGATAGTCGATATAACCAAAGCCTCTTTCCTTGCGATGTGGAAACTGGCAAACGAAAAAAAATATTAAAAAAGAACGTGGCGTTTAAACTGAACGCCACGTTTTTTTATCTAATCTTACATTAACGTATTTATTAAACCCATATAGAAAGGCACATGAACAAACGAATCAAATGGGGCATCATTATATTAATCGGAGCCGGCTTGGCCGGACTAGGCATCTATCAATTTACCCCTCACGAAAATGAAGAACTGACAGCCGCCGACGCGTTGCCTAAAGAAAACAAGCAACGCACATTGAAAGTCAATGCACAAGTCATAAAACCACACTTGCTGACAGATGAAATATTGGTGACCGGACGCCTGGTTCCTGACGAAGAAGTGAGTTTGTCTTTTGAAACCTCCGGAAAGATCACCGATATTTTTTTCACAGAAGGCACATTGGTAAAACGAGGAGAATTACTTGCCAAAGTAAACGACCGGCAGTTACAGGCTCAGTTAAAACGTCTGGAAGCACAAATACCTTTAGCCGAAGACCGTGTGTTCCGCCAAAACGCCCTGCTAAAACGAGATGCGGTCAGTAAAGAAGCATACGAACAGGTAAAAACCGAACTTGCCACCCTTAACGCTGATATCGAAAATATCAAAGCCAACATTGACATGACCGAACTCCGCGCACCATTCGACGGTATCATCGGATTGAGGCAGGTCAGTACGGGAGCATACGCCTCCCCCACCACTGTAGTAGCCAGACTGACCAAAGTGACTCCATTGAAAGTAGAGTTCGCTGTACCGGAACGTTATGCCCGGGAAATTAAAAAAGGGACTAACCTAGAGTTCAAAGTAGAAGGAAGGCTGGATACCTATCATGCACAGGTTTATGCAACCGAATCCAGTATAGATATGGAAACCCATTCATTGAACATCCGTGCCATCTACCCCAACCGCAACGGCGAACTGCTGGCAGGCAGATATGCAGATATTCAATTAAAACAAAAAGAAATAGAAGATGCGATAGCGATTCCATCCGAAGCGATTGTCCCCGAAATGGGTAAAAATAAAGTATTTGTTTATCGTAGCGGAGTTGCAGACCCTGTAGATGTTATTATAGGACTCCGTACCGAAGCCGAAGTACAGATTGTACGAGGATTGTCTGTGGGTGATACCATCCTGACATCGGGTACACTGCAATTACGTAAGGGAATGCCTGTGGAACTTCAGGCCATTAACTAACAACTAAAAAAATACTTTTATGAATATTTCCGAACTTAGTATCCGTAGGCCTGTGCTTGCCACCGTGCTTACCATCATCATATTACTTTTCGGACTGATCGGTTACAATACATTGGGAGTCCGCGAATATCCTTCGGTAGATAATCCGATCATCTCTGTTACCTGTAGTTACTCGGGTGCCAATGCCGATGTAATCGAGAATCAGATAACCGAGCCTTTGGAACAAAACATCAACGGTATTCCGGGAATCCGTTCTTTGTCCAGTGTCAGCCAACAAGGGCAATGCCGTATCACAGTGGAATTTGAATTATCCGTCGATTTGGAAACTGCCGCCAATGACGTACGTGACAAAGTGTCCCGCGCACAACGTTACCTGCCACGCGACTGTGACCCTCCTACTGTATCCAAGGCTGATGCCGATGCAACGCCTATCCTGATGGTAGCTATCCAAAGTGACAGCCGCTCTCTGTTGGAACTGAGTGAAATAGCAGACTTGACCGTAAAAGAACAACTGCAAACCATTTCGGATGTAAGCAGCGTATCTATTTGGGGAGAAAAACGTTACTCCATGCGCCTATGGCTCGACCCCACCAAGATGGCAGGATATGGTATTACTCCGGTAGATGTAAAGAACGCGATAACCAATGAAAATATAGAACTCCCCTCGGGCAGCATTGAAGGTAATACCGTAGAATTGACCTTACGCACCATGGGACAAATGCACACCGCTAAAGAATTCAATAACATCATATTAAAAGAAGTAGGCGGAAGAGTGGTCCGTTTCAGCGATATCGGTTACGCCGAACTAGGTCCGGCAGATATCAAGAGTTACATGAAAATGAACGGAGTGCCGATGGTAGGTGTCGTTGTCATTCCACAACCCGGTGCCAACCATATCGAAATCGCCGATGCCGTATACCAGCGTATGGAGCAGATGAAGAAGGACTTGCCCGACGATGTGAAATACAGCTATGGCTTTGACAACACTAAGTTTATCCGCGCTTCCATTGATGAAGTAAAAAGTACGGTGTATGAAGCGTTCGTACTGGTTATCATCATCATTTTCCTGTTCTTGCGCGACTGGCGCGTGACACTGATTCCCTGCATCGTGATTCCGGTTTCATTGATCGGAGCTTTCTTTGTGATGTACATAGCAGGTTTCTCCATCAATGTGCTGACCATGCTGGCGGTGGTATTGTCCGTAGGTTTGGTAGTGGATGACGCCATCGTTATGACAGAGAATATCTATATCCGCATAGAACGAGGTATGCGTCCGTTCGAAGCAGGAATAGAAGGGGCAAAAGAAATTTTCTTCGCTGTTATCTCCACCACTATCACCTTGGTGGCAGTGTTCCTGCCCATCGTATTTATGGAAGGAACCAGCGGACGTCTGTTCCGTGAGTTCAGTTTCGTTGTGGCAGGTTCGGTCATCATTTCTTCCTTTGCCGCATTAACGTTCACCCCTATGCTGGCAACCAAGCTATTGATAAAACGGGAAAAACAGGGATGGTTCTACCAAAAGACAGAGCCTTTCTTTGAAGGTATGAACCGCATATATGCCCGTTCACTGAACGCTTTTCTTAAAAGACGCATATGGGCAATACCTGTTACAGTGATTATGTTGATAGCCATCGGAGTACTTTGGGTCCAGATACCCGCTGAAATGGCTCCGATGGAAGACCGGTCGCAAATAAGTATCAATACCCGTGCAGCCGAAGGCGCCAGCTATGAATACATCCGTGATTATACGGAAGATATCAACAATCTGGTAGATTCTATTATACCCGATGCCGAATCTGTAACCGCACGTGTTTCCAGTGGCAGTGGAAATATACGTATCACATTGAAAGATATCAAAGATCGTGATTACACCCAGATGGAAGTTGCCGAACGTATCTCACAGGCCATCCGCAACAAGACGAAAGCACGTGCCTTTGTGCAACAACAGTCTTCTTTCGGCGGACGGAGAGGAAGTATGCCCGTACAATATGTACTACAAGCTGTCAGTATAGAAAAACTGGAGAAAGTATTACCGGCTTTTTTAAGCAAAGTATATGACAACCCTACTTTCCAGATGGCGGACGTGGACCTGAAGTTCAGCAGCCCGGAAATGAGAGTGAATATTAACCGTGATAAGGCAGGTACAATGGGAGCCACCGTGCGTGATATAGCCGAAACACTGCAATACGGTCTCAGCGGACAACGTATGGGCTATTTTTATATGAATGGAAAACAATATGAGATTTTGGGTCAGATAAACCGCCAACAACGTAATACACCGGCCAATATCAAATCTATTTACATACGAAGCGACAAAGGGGAAATGATTCAATTGGACAATCTGGTAGAATTTGTAGAATCCGTAGCTCCTCCTAAATTGTACCACTACAACCGTTTTATTTCCGCTACCGTATCTGCCGGACTGGCAGATGGAAAGACCATCGGACAAGGCTTGGAAGAAATGGATAAAATCGCCGCCCAGACTTTGGACGAAACTTTCCGTACCGCCTTGTCGGGAGACTCCAAAGACTATCGGGAAAGTTCATCCAGCCTGATGTTTGCTTTCATTCTGGCATTGATACTTATCTATCTTATTCTGGCGGCACAGTTCGAAAGTTTCAAGGACCCTTTCATCATCATGCTTACCGTTCCTCTGGCCATTGCAGGAGCACTGATTTTCATGTATGCCGGTGGCATTACCATGAACATATTCAGCCAGATCGGTATTATTATGCTGATTGGTCTGGTAGCAAAGAATGGTATCTTGATTGTGGAATTTGCCAATCAGAAACAAGAATCCGGTGAAAACAAGATGCAGGCCATACGGGATGCCGCTTTGCAACGCTTGCGCCCTATTCTCATGACAAGTGCCTCTACCGTATTAGGCTTGATCCCGCTGGCATTCGCAACAGGAGAAGGCGCCAACCAACGTATCGCCATGGGTACGGCTGTTGTGGGAGGAATGTTAGTATCTACTTTCCTGACCATGTATATCGTACCGGCTATTTATAGTTATATATCTACCAACCGAAACGTTAAAACAGAAACTGTATGAAACGAATCATTATAACTTTATGTATCTGTACTGCATGGGTGGCTTCCACCTATGCGCAATATCCTTATACGCTGAAAAAATGTCTGGAGGAAGGACTTGCAAACAATTATTCCATACGTATCACCCGTAATGAAGAACAGATCAGCCATAACAATGCCACATTAGCAAATGCCGGTTATCTGCCGACTGTTGATTTGTCTGCCGGATATACAGGAACGTTGGACAATACGGATACCAAGAGTAGAAGTACAGGCACCACAGCCAGTGAACGAAACATCTACGACCAAACCTTAAAGGCCGGACTGGATGTAAACTGGACTCTGTTCGACGGATTCAATATCAGCACCACCTACAAAAAACTGAAGGAACTGGAACGCCAGGGAGAAACCAACACGCGTATTACCCTTGAAGACTTCATAGCAGGACTCACTGCCGAATACTATAATTATGTACAACAGGAAATACGTCTGAAGAACTTCCTTTACGCTGTGTCTTTATCCAAAGAACGCCTGCGCATTGTAGAAGAACGATACCATATCGGTAATTTTTCCCGGCTGGATTATCAACAAGCCAAAGTGGACTTCAATGCAGACAGTGCACAATATATGAAACAACAGGAACTGGTGGTTACCTCACGTATCAACCTGAACGAGTTAATGGCCGTACAGGAAGTCAACCGACCGCTACGTGTCAATGACTCCATTATAACAGTGAATGATGCGCTGAATTACGATGAATTATGGGAATCCACCCTCAAGACGAATGCCAACCTGCTGAAAGCTGATCAAAATACAACAATTGCCCAATTGGATTACCGTCAGGTTCTATCCCGTAATTATCCCTATGTGAAATTGAACGCCGGTTATGGCTATACATTCAACAAATATGAAACAAACGCCACCAGCCGGAGAAGCAATTGGGGACTAAACGGAGGAATTACCGTAGGCATTAACCTATGGGATGGTAACCGTCGCCGTGAAAAGCGCAATGCCAGCCTGCAAATACGTAACTCGCAACTGGAAAGAGAACAGCTGGAATTGGGCTTGAAAGCGGATTTAAGCAATCTGTGGCAGGCCTATCGCAATAATTTACGTTTATTAAATTTGGAACGCCAGAATCTGGTTGCCGCCCGTGAAAACCATGAAATAGCCAAAGAACGTTATCTGTTGGGAGATCTCTCCGGTATCGAGATGCGTGAAGCCCAAAAGAGCCTGCTTGATGCGGAAGAACGTATTTTGTCTGCTGAATATAACACCAAAGTCTGTGAAATTTCCCTGCTCCAACTAAGTGGAAGAATAACGAAATATCTCGAATAATCGTTATAGCCTTTACTTATAGCTTGTAATTCAGGGCAGTTATCCGTACCTTTGCACACAATTATCACTAAATATGTTGTAAAAAGATATGGGATTATTTATCAAGAAGCCTTTTGCTGCATTACAAGCCGAAGCCAATGAATCTGGAAACAAGACCCTGAAAAGAGTCTTGGGACCATGGAGCTTGATCGCATTAGGAGTAGGTGTTATCATCGGTGCCGGATTATTCTCCATCACCGGAACAGTAGCCGCAGGATACACAGGGCCTGCCATTACTTTATCTTTCGCCATAGCGGCAATAGGTTGTTGCTTTGCCGGTTTATGTTATGCCGAGTTTGCTTCCATGATACCTGTAGCAGGTAGTGCTTATACATACTCATATGCTACAATGGGCGAACTTATAGCATGGATTATCGGCTGGGATCTAGTATTGGAATATACTGTTGCCGCTACTACCGTCAGTATCAGCTGGAGCAGATATCTCGTTGTTTTTCTGGAAGGAGTGGGGATAAATATCCCCCATGCACTTGCTGCTTGTCCCTGGGACGGAGGTATTGTGAATATACCGGCCGCACTGATTGTAGTGCTGATGAGTATTTTTCTGATTCGTGGAACAGAAGGAAGTTCTATCTTTAACGGCTTCATTGTGTTCCTGAAAGTGGCAGTGATTCTTATTTTCGTTGTATTAGGATGGAAATACATTAATGCAGAGAATTATGTTCCTTATATCCCTGCCAATACTGGTACTTTAGGCGAGTTCGGATTCTCGGGTGTATTGCGTGGAGCAGCGATTGTAATTTTTCGCCTTTCTTGGTTTTGATGCCGTAAGTACAGCCGCTCAGGAAACAAAAAATCCGAAACGGGATATGCCCGTCGGCATTCTAGGTTCCCTGCTGATTTGCACCATTCTTTATATGGTGTTTGCTTACGTAATGACGGGAGTTGCCCATTATTCTGACTTTGCAGGACAACAAGGTATCGCACCTGTTGCCGTAGCGATTGACCACATGGGACATGCAGATGCCACAGGAGTAATTCATCCGGATTATCCGTGGTTGAACCGGGCCATCGTACTGGCTATCCTGTTTGGTTACTGCTCGGTTATTATGGTAACTTTGCTAGGACAAAGCCGTGTATTTCTAAGTATGAGCCGCGACGGACTGTTGCCTCCTTTCTTTTCAAAGATTCACGAGAAATACCGGACACCGGCACACAGTAATTTGTTATTCATGGTCATTGTAGGAGGGCTGGCAGCATTTGTTCCGGCACGTGTAGCCGGAGAAATGACCAGTATAGGTACCTTATTCGCCTTCACATTGGTTTGCGCGGCAGTATTGATCGTGCGTAAAAGTATGCCTGACGTACATCGTGCCTTTAAAACTCCTTTTGTTCCCACGGTACCGATTTTAGGCATCCTTACCTGCCTTTGTATGATGTTGTTTCTTCCGGCTGACACTTGGATCCGATTGGTATTATGGATGCTGATAGGTCTGGATGTTTATGCCTGCTATGGAGTAAAACACAGCAAGCTGGAGCATAACGTAAAACGACGCAAAGGACTCACCATATTGAATATGACAGGAATCGCCCTGTCTGTACTTTCAGTTATTACAGGATTGTGGCATCAACAGACAGTAGGCTGGGAAGAAGACAAGACATTGCTCGCTATTTCGTTCGTCTTTGCGTTCACACATTGCGCATTCTATATGGTACGTATCTGGAAACAGACATCCGAGAAGAAGAAGTAAGCGTTTTCCACACGCTATCTGTTTCCATAACTTTCATTCACCGTAAGGGGGTAAATTCAATCCACCCCCTACCGTGAATAAAGTTATCATAGTTTCATACCCATCGGTTCTGAACCCATAATCAAGCCTTATAACCTATGAAAGTCTTAAGTTATCCATAGTAGAAAGAACATTTAAAAAACTTCTTCAAAAAATGTTTTTAGCTACTACCACAGTATTTCCTTCAGGAATTGAGGAATAGAAATCCATAGTTTCTTTAGTCCATGCTTCTTCCAAGGTATAAAAAATCAAGTTCCTCCGGTTGCTTTCCATCCAGGACACAAGCTAATAATCAAAATAAGCCTCCATCTACATAAAATAGAAATC
>ENA-OQDL01001174-OQDL01001174.1-human-gut-metagenome-genome-assembly--contig:-NODE-1174-length-13820-cov-9.878259_pt1 | contig 13820 bp, 11 predicted proteins | sample MGYA00242782_ERZ504609 | MGnify/ENA primary metagenome ERZ504609 (study PRJEB26092, sample SAMD00036320) | human gut metagenome | host: Homo sapiens | study: EMG produced TPA metagenomics assembly of... | reverse complement strand
GGAAAAGACGCTGAACGGGAAAAAGGAGCTGCAACGGCAGGTGCTTGCCTATTCCAAGACCCGCCCTGTCCGGGACGGGCTGAAACAGCAGAAAAACGCCAAAGCAAAAGCAGCCTACCGTCAGAAGCATGAAAGTGACTTTATCATAGCAGACGCAGCCGCCCGCTATTTCAGGGAGAACGGCATTTCCAAGCTGCCGAGCTATAAATCCCTGCAAGCAGAGATTGAAAGCCTTATCAAAGAGAAAAACAGCGGCTACAACGATTACCGGGCAAAACGGGAGGAGTACCGCCGCTTGCAGACTGTCAAGGGCAATATCGACCAGATTTTACGCCGGAGCGAGCCGCAGCGCAGAAAGGAGCAGAGCCATGAACGGTAATATCCCCCGCATGGACTACCGCCAGTACCGGGCAGCCCGCCGCCTTGTGCATGAGTGCTGCAACTATGACAGCGGGAACTGCCTGCTGTTGGAGGACGGCGAGCCTTGCGTGTGTGTACAGAGTATCAGCTATTCGCTGCTCTGCCGCTGGTTTACCGCCGCTGTCCTGCCCCTTGATGAAGCACTGGAAGCCGCCCTCTTGCGCCGGGGAAGCCGGAAACGCTGCGCTGTCTGCGGGGCGTTCTTCTTCCCAAAATCCAACCGGGGGAAATACTGCCCGGACTGCGCCGGACGCATGAAGCGGATAAACGCCGCCAAACGGAAGCGGAAACAAAGGGAGAAATGTCACGCTTTAGGGCATTTCAAACCCGCATAAATCAAGGCTTTTTTGGAGGGTGTCAAAGGGTGCGTGATACATTTATCCTTTTCCCTTAAAAACGCCCCCTAAAAGCGTAACAGAACCCACAGACAGACACCACAAGGAGGTGAACCCTATCGCTGATTATATGACCGCAGGAACGGAGCTGCCCGCTTACCTGCCTTACCCCCGTTTCCTGCTGGAAACAGACCTATCCCACACCGCAAGAGAGTTATATGCGCTGCTGTTAGACCGTTCCACCCTTTCGCAGAAGAACGGCTGGCAGGACAGCGAGGGACGGACATACATTGTCTACCCCATAGCAGAGATAGCGGAAATGCTGGATAAAGGCTGCACCACCATAAAGGGCGCACTGAACGAACTGGACGCTGCCGGGCTGCTGGAACGCAGACGGACGGGCTTTTCTGCCGCCAACCGTCTGTATGTGAAAGTGCCGCCTATCCCAGTGGTACAGTTTTCCGACCAACTGACGGACGGAAAACCGCCCCTCATAAGGGCGGGAAACCGACCAACTGACAGCCGGAAAACTGACCTTATGACGGTCGGAAAACCGTCCCCTAACCAAACTAATATAAACAACCTAATAGAGAGCCAAACAAAAGGAGCGAGTGAGGGGCAGCCCCCCGCCGCTTATGGCAGATATAAAAATGTATTTCTTTCTGACACAGAACTTTTGGAGCTGGAACAGGACTTCCCCGGCAAGTGGGAGTATTACCTTGACCGCCTTTCCTGCCACATCGCTTCCACCGGGAAGCAGTACCAGAGCCATGCAGCCACCATTTACAAGTGGGCGCAGGAGGACGCTGCCAAAGAGAAGCCAAAGAAAGGCATACCGGACTATTCATTCAAGGAGGGAGAAAGCCTATGACCGATACAATCCACAACACCATACTGCCTATGACCGACACCACAGCCGAGCCGGAGGATTACACCGGGGAGGACGGGCTTTTATACTGCGGCAAATGCCGGAAACCCAAAGAAGCCTATTTCCCGGAGGGCAAGACCTTTTTCGGGCGTGACCGCCACCCGTCAGAGTGCGACTGCCAGCGGGCAGCCCGTAAGGAACGGGAAGCCGCCGAGAAGCGGCGCAGCCACCTTGAAACGGTGGAACGGCTGAAACGGCAGGGCTTTACAGACAAGACCATGCAGGACTGGACATTTGCCAACGATAACGGCAGCTGCCCGCAGATGAAGAACGCCGCCGGATATGTGGCACGCTGGGAACAGATAAAGGACGGGAACTACGGGCTGCTCTTGTGGGGCAGGGTAGGCACTGGGAAAAGCTATTTTGCCGGGTGTATTGCAAACGCCCTCATGGAGCAGGAAGTCCCGGTGTGCATGACAAACTTTGCAGCAATATTAAACGACCTTGCCGCCAGCTTTGCGGGCAGGAACGAATATATTTCCCGCCTTTGCAGCTTCCCCCTGCTCATCATTGACGATTTTGGAATGGAGCGTGGCACAGAATACGGTCTGGAACAGGTCTACAATGTGATTGACAGCCGCTACCGGAGCAGGAAGCCGCTGATTGTGACGACCAACCTCACGCTGGAGGAATTGCAGCACCCGGAGGACACCGCCCACGCCCGGATTTATGACCGCCTGCTTGAAATGTGTTCCCCTCTCTGCTTTACCGGGGAGAATTTGAGGAAAGCCGCCGCACAGGGAAAAATGGAACAGCTGAAACGGCTGCTTGCCGGAAAGGAGATTTGCCTATGACCGACACCCAGAGAAACAAACGCCCTGCCCGCCGCCCGGACTGCGTGACCGAAACGAGGATAGGCAACACAATCCTTGTGGTGTCTGGCTTTTTCAAGGAGGGGGCGACCGACACCGCCGCTGACAAGATGATGAAAGTGCTGGAAGCAGAAGCCGCCGCCGGATATTTGACCTGTGATAAGCCTGATTGAAAAACCGTCATTTTTACCGACCGTAAAGAAGCAGATTTGACGCTTTTGCCGCTATACAGACAGCCGCCCCATGTGGTACAATCAAGGTACGGAATAGTGGGGCTGGCTGTCGGAAACGGAGGAATTTATGTTAAGACAGACCACCCAGCAACTCATTACCGCCCTTTACCCAAGACTGTCCCATGAGGACGAGCTGCAAGGCGAGAGCAATTCCATTTCCAACCAAAAGAGGATTTTGGAAACCTATGCCAAACAGAATGGATTTTCTAATCTGCGCTGGTACACCGACGACGGTTATTCCGGTGCGAACTTTCAAAGACCCGGATTTCAAGCCATGCTTGCAGACATTGAAGCAGGGAAAGTCGGGACAGTTATCGTCAAGGATATGTCGAGGTTAGGGCGAAACTACTTACAGGTGGGAATGTACACAGAAATGATTTTCCCACAGAAAGGTGTCCGCTTCATCGCTATCAATGACGGAGTGGACAGCGCACAGGGGGAAAATGATTTTGCCCCGCTGCGGAACATTTTTAACGAATGGCTGGTGAGAGATACGAGCAAGAAAATCAAGGCAGTAAAACGCTCTAAGGGCATGAGCGGAAAGCCCATCACAAGCAAGCCCGTCTATGGCTACCTCATGGACGAGGACGAAAACTTTATCATTGACGAGGAAGCCGCCCCGGTGGTACGGCAGATTTACAGCCTTTGCCTTGCCGGGAACGGTCCGACCAAGATAGCCCGTATGCTGACCGAGCAGCAAATCCCCACGCCGGGGACGCTGGAATACCGCAGGACGGGCAGCACCCGCCGCTACCACCCCGGCTATGAGTGCAAGTGGGCGACCAATACCGTGGTTCATCTGCTGGAAAACCGGGAATATACGGGCTGTCTGGTAAACTTTAAGACCGAGAAGCCGTCCTACAAGCTGAAACACAGCATAGAAAATCCCCCGGAAAAGCAGGCGGTTTTTGAGAACCACCATGAGCCTATCATTGACCGGGAAACGTGGGAACGGGTGCAGGAGTTACGCAAGCAGCGCAAACGCCCCAACCGTTATGACGAAGTGGGCTTGTTCTCCGGCATACTCTTTTGTGCCGACTGCGGCAGCGTCATGTACCAGCAGCGATACCAGACGGACAAGCGCAAGCAGGACTGTTATATCTGCGGAAGCTACAAGAAACGCACCGCCGACTGCACAGCGCACTTTATCCGCACTGACCTCTTGACCGCTGGCGTACTCTCCAATCTGCGGAAAGTTACCAGCTATGCGGCAAAGCATGAAGCCCGGTTTATGAAGCTTTTAATCGAGCAGAATGAGGACGGGGACAGACGCAGGAACGCCGCCAAGAAAAAGGAGCTGGAAGCCGCCGAGAAACGCATAGCCGAGTTATCTGCTATCTTCAAGCGGCTGTATGAGGACAGCGTAACCGGGCGCATATCGGACGAGCGTTTCACAGAGCTGTCGGCAGACTATGAAGCCGAGCAGAAAGAACTGAAAGAACGTGCCGCCAGACTGCGGGAAGAACTTTCCAAAGCGCAGGAAGCCACCGCAAACGCTGAAAAGTTTATGAATGTGGTACGCAGGCACACTACCATTGAAGAACTTACCCCTACTCTGCTGCGGGAGTTTGTGGAGAAAATCGTTGTCCATGAAAGCGTTGCCCTTGACGGGAAACGCCGGGGCAAGTTACGCAGACAGGAAATCGAAATCTATTATTCTTTTGTCGGCAAGGTAGAACTGCCCGACACCTAACCGCCCGACCTATCCGACATACCTCATGTGCCGGATAGGAACGGCAAAATTTTTTACACTTCTATTACTTCTTTATCACACATAAGCAAAGATGCAGCAGATGCAGCAGATGGGGCAGAGCCAACAGAACCGGAAAAGGAAGAAGCAGCAGAGGCTACAGAGCCGGTCAAAGAAGAAAAAGCCGAAGAACTGAAAAAGGAAGAAGCTTCTGAACAAGAGACTGCACCTGAAACTGAGGCAGAAACAACTGTAGAAGAGACTACGACAGAAGAGACCACAGCTGAAGAAACCACAGCAGAGGCAGAAAAAGAAAGCAGACCGGAAGGCTCTGCAGCAGAAGAAACCACAGCAGAGGCAGAAACTGAACCGGAAGTTCCGGCAGGCCCGGGAGAGACAACTGTACCAGAAGGAACCCCGGAAAGTACAGAACCGGAAACAGAGCCTGCACAGCCGGCAGAAACAACAGCGGCTATCCCGGAAACATTACCAGCACCACAGCCGGAAGCACCGGCAAAAACAGCAGATGACGGAGATCTGGTAGGTATTGGTTACTGCAGTACAGCGAAAGTTTATAAGAGTACACTGAATGCGTTGCGTGTATTTGATTCTGAAATTGTACTTTCTGCAGAAGTTGCAGGAGCAGAAGGCGTGACAGTGAAGCTGACAGCTTTAAGCGATGTGCTTCCTGAAAATGGCTATATTGAGGCTAATGCAGTAGAGGATGAAGATCAGCTGGAGCTTATGAAAGCAGCTGCAGATGATATATTGAAAGCTGAAAACCGCAGAGTAACGGATCTTTTTGCAGCAGATATCACCCTTTACAATGAAGATGGTGAAGCAGTTCAGCCAGATGGAAGTGTAAAAGTTACATTTGAAGGAACCACCATTGGAAATTCCGGCACCAGAGTCCTTTACATGGGTGAAAATGCTTCTGATACAGAAACATATGATGCACAGATGATAAAATCTGTAGCAGCAGACGGTGATGCAACAGCATTTATGACAGATCATTTCTCACTGTATGTAACAGCTGATACAGAAGAGATCATCTGTTATGAAGTAAATTTCTATTATAAAGATGCAGAAGAAAAGGATGTGCTTATTTCCGGTCCGCAGTATGTGGAAGATGGAAAAGCAGCAGAAGCGCCAGCAGTGCCGGATCGTGATGGATACAGGTTTACAGGCTGGATACAGATTTCAGTAAAGTAACTGGTGATATGAAGGTTTATGCTGGTTATGCACCAATAGCCGGTCAGGTACGCCTTACTGTAAATTATGTGTACAGCAATGGCAGTCTGGCAGCACAGCCGTGGGTTTCTCATGTAGAATCCGGTGTTCCCTGTAACCTGACAGCAGAATCTCCTGCAATCCAGGGATTCACACCAGATCAGACAAGTGTATCCTTTAATGATGCATATACAACAGACAAGACTGTGACCGTTACCTACAAAGGTGCAGAAGTTAATTACACAGTAAATCATTATCTGTTAAATGTAGATGATACAAAGCCAGATACACCTGTAGAAATAGAAACGCTGCCAGGTGAAACCGGACTGACAACTGCAGCCACAGCAAAAGTGTATCCAGGATTTACACCACGGGCTATCAGTCAGGCAACTGTAAATGCAGATGGAAGTACGGTAGTAGAGATTTTATATGAAAGAAATTATTATACTCTGACCTGGAATACAGGAGAAAATGCTTCTTATATTGCACCTGAGCAGGTACGCTATGATGCAGCTGTAACAAAACCAGACAAGGATCCGACAAAGGTAGGCTATGAATTTAAAGGCTGGGAAAATCTTCCGAAGACCATGCCGGCAGAAGATCTGGTAGTTACTGCGAAATGGGAAGCAGCAAAGAAAGCTGATTACAAGATCATTTACTGGACTGAAACTGTAAAAGAAGGTGTTTACACTGTAAACCATGTGATAAATGGAACTGGTACAGTGGGAAATTCTATCCCGGATGGAAGTTATACAGTACCGAAGGGATATAAGACAACACCAGTAGCAGAAAAAACGGATGTTGATGTGAAGATAACAGCCGATGGAACGGCGGTTAAGAATGTTTATTATGCAAGAGATACGTATACCATTAAGTTTATGAGACAGTATAGGGACGGATGGAGTTGGACTTGGGCGGAAGATGAAAGTTTAAAGATCACCGCCCGTTATGGTGTAGACGTATCTGCGCAATGGGAAAGAGCTTGTGCAAAGCAAACTGGTTGGGGACCAGATCCTTATGAAAATATACAGTATACGCTTTTAGCGAATATGCTAGCTGAAAACCTGATCATGTATGAAAAAAATGCAGGAAATGGCAAATATATTATCTACTATGTGGAAGATCTGAATGGCAATTGGAAAGAGTACAGAAAATTCCCAGCAGCCAGCGGAGTATATTTGACAGATGAAGATAAGATGCCGATTACTGGATTTACCTTTAAAGAGTGGAAAAAGAAAGGATCTCAGAGAGAGAATTTATGGCTTCGTTACAGTAGAGATTCCTATAAGCTTCACTTTGAGAATTGTCAGCCAATGAATCCGGTAAGCATCAAATTTGAGGCAAAACTGTCTACACGCAAACCTTCCCGAGACCCAGGCAGACCTTCATATGTAGATTCTGATTATACATTTGCAGGCTGGTATCTGGATCCTGGTTTTAAGGAACCGGTAGATTGGAATGAGACCATGACGGAAGATGGACTTACCATCTACGCAAAATGGGAAAAACCAAAATATACAGTTGATTTTGTAACTAATTGTGAAGAAGTCAAAGCTAGTATTACCAGGGAAAAAGGTTTTGTTTTAACAGAAGCTGAACTGGAAGCACCGAAAAAAGAGAATGATGAATTCCTCGGCTGGTATACTGACAAAGCACTTACAAAGAAGTTTATTCCAGAGTCACAGATCGTAAAGGATACAACTTTATATGCAAGATGGAAAAACTCTGATACAGTCACATATACAGTGAAATATATGTATGGTGATAAGGAGATTGCCACTGCGAAGCAGCAGACTGTAATAAGAAATTCCACAGTAAGTGAACCGGCTGAAACAGTAGAAGGATATTATCCTGAAACTTTATCCATCAGTGCAATGATCACAAGTGATGGACAGGAGATCATATTTAACTACAGATCAGTACAGAGCTGGAATTATACAGTAAAATATTTACTGGAGGGCGCTGAAACACCGGTACCTGGAAGTTCAGTTGAAACAGGTACTACCAGTGACCAGAATGTAATGATAACCTTTAAGACATTTGAAGGATATACATTAAAATCTGATCCAGTGCAGAAGGTAACCAGGGAAGCTTCGGAAGTTTATTTTTCTACTATGTACCTAAGACTGCAATTTATCATGTACAGCACTGGTATGAAAGATTAAATGGCGATTTTGGTCTGCGCTATAATTGAGACATACAATACAGAAGCAGGACAGTCCGTTACAACAGACGGAAAAGAAATATCGGTTGATGGATTTACGCTGGATACAAGTATTGATGGAACAGTAACAGAAGGTATTACAAATATTCAAAATGTATTATCTCTGAAGCTGTATTACACCAGAAATACCCATAAGGTAACATATCAATATGAAGGTAGTGTTCCAACAGGTGCACCAGCAGTTCCTGTTGAAGCAGCTCATAAGTATCAGGCACAGGTTGCAGTAGAAGAAAATCCGAATGTAACAGGATATGTTTTCAGTGGCTGGAAGGCAGCAACTGAAGGCGGAACAGAAGTGGCTACTACAGGCGGCAAATTTGTAATGCCGAATGCAAATGTGATACTGAAAGGTTCCTTTACAGCAACAGAGCAGACTTATAGAGTGAAATATCTGGATGAAGATACAAAGGAAGAAATCCATACAATGTCAGATCCAAAGGCTGCACACTTTGGGGATGTGATCGAGGGTTATACAGAGAAAATTGAAATCAGTGGATATACCTTTGTAAGAGCTGATGACCTTACAGTAGGAACAGACAATGAACAGAACATTGTAAATGTATATTACAGCAAAGATACTAATCACGATGATATCCCGGATAAGTATCAGATCACATTCACCTATGTATCAGCAGATGCTGATAAGGGAACTGTGACAGGAACAACAAGTGAGATTGCTACTGTTTATGAAATCTTCAGAGACAGTGAAACTGGTGAGATCACAGAACTTGGCCCACAGACACCTCAGCATCCAACCCAGCCATCTACTGTAACACCAAAAGACGGTTACAGATTTGAAAAATGGCAGCAGGATGATCTGACATTCTTCAATAGTGATGATGAGCTGAGAAATTCTGAATACCTGGAAGATCAAACATTCATTGCACACTTTACTGTAAGAAGAGATCTTCATTATGAGATCCATTACTTCTATGAAGATGCCAATGGCGTTGTAACAGAAGATACAGCAGCAGCGATTGTAAGTGATATCGGTGTATTCGGAGAAAAGATCCTTACGACTACAGTGCCAAAAGAATCTGAATTTAACGGAAAGAATTACGTTCTGGAACGCATTGAAGGAGCGGATAAGCAGGTTGGCCTTGATCCTAAGGAAAATATGGTAAATGTATATTACAGTATGGACGAGATCGGAGAAATTGATCCAGATGAGCCAGACAACATTCCAGATAAGTATCAGGTTACTTTCCAGTATATTTCTGAAAATCCATCTTATGGAACAGTAAGCGGTAAGGTAAAAGAAGTTGTTACCAGACCTAAGAATGCAGATGGTACCTACAACATGACTGCACCGGTTCATCCGAAGGCAGAAGTAACAGTTGCAGGAATCGGAAATTATAAGTTTAACCGCTGGTCTGATGGAAATACGAACTATAGCGCAGCAAGTGAGATCGCAAAAGCCGGATTTATTGCAGATACCACATTTACCGCATATTTCAGCTACAGTGGCGGAAATAGTGGCGGCGGTTCATCAGGTGGAGGCGGTGGCGGAAGCCACAGATCAACTATCTCTAATACAAGCGGAGGTCCTGGTGTTACTACAACGATCACCCCGGGAGACGTACCAATGGCAGAATTACCAGAGTCACCGGCACCAATCGTCATTGATGATGGTGAGATCCCAATGGCAGCACTTCCAAAGACTGGCCAGACCACTGTAAAAGCAGCACTGACCATGATGTTCTCAGGAATCTTCCTTGCATTAACTGCAATCGGAAGGAAAAAGAAAGAACAGGATGTATAGAAAGAATATCTGAAATAAAGAAAATATTCCCAAACTCATAAACATACCCTGTTAGCGGAAAGCTCCGGTCGGAAACGGCCGGGGCTTTCTGCGTATATAACATACTAAGAAAAAGCGGGAACACAAAGGGAAATAGGCCTGGAGGATAAAATGGGAGGGGCATAAATGTATTGCAATCCACTGTGTCATGTGCTAAAATGAACATGAGCAAGGTATCTGGAATAATTCTAAAATATTATTAATTCAAATCTAAGCTAGTTTCACCAGTATCTGAAAGACTCTTTGCTTAAACCCAAATTAATTTAAGCAGGGAGAGCGGATCATAAGCAGTATCTTCCTGCGACATTACACGAAGGAAGGACAAATACCCTTATGTTCTCCGGTATCTTCCTTGCACTGGCAGCTATGAGCAAGAAGCATAAAGAAGAGGAATCCTAAGTAACAAGGATCATGAGAGTTTCAAGCAACAAAATAAGTCTTAAGTGACTGATAAGAGCCGCACACTGGCAAAAAAAAGGCAGTGTGCGGCTTTTTTTTTGATTTGCTTTTTTGCGTTTTTACTATTGACTGCGGGTTTATTTCTTAGTATTATAATTATTAGAAAAGATAAATATACAAAACATATATATTAGTAAATCTAATATATATTATTCAAAAGGAGAATGAAAGATGGCTAAGGTAGGAATTGTAATGGGCAGCGACTCAGATATGCCGGTTATGGCGAAAGCGGCAGAGATCCTGGACAAGTTTGGAATCGATTATGAGATGACAATTATTTCCGCCCACAGAGAACCGGATCTGTTTTTTAAGTGGGCAAAGGCTGCAGAGGAAAAAGGTTTTAAAGTGATCATTGCAGGTGCTGGAAAAGCAGCTCACCTTCCAGGAATGTGTGCAGCTATCTTTCCACTCCCTGTAATCGGTATCCCGATGAAGACTTCTGATCTGGGCGGTGTAGACTCTCTGTATTCCATCGTACAGATGCCAAGCGGTATCCCGGTTGCAACCGTTGCAATTAACGGCGGTGCCAATGCAGGTATCCTTGCAGCAAAGATCCTTGCAACATCTGATGAGGAACTGTTAGGAAAGTTAAAAGCATATTCTGAGAATTTAAAAGAAGACGTAGAGAAAAAGGCTGAGAAACTGGAAAAGATCGGATATAAGGAATATCTGGCACAGCAGAAATAATACGGAGGATAAGAAGATGATGGATTACAAGAAAGCCGGAGTTGATATTGAGGCAGGTTATAAATCAGTTGAATTAATGAAAGAGCATGTAAAAAAGACCATGCGCGCAGAAGTATTAGGCGGACTTGGCGGTTTCTCCGGCGCCTTTTCTTTAGCAAAGATCAAGGAAATGGAAGAGCCGGTATTATTATCCGGTACAGACGGCTGCGGAACCAAGGTAAAACTGGCTATTATCATGGACAAGCATGATACCATTGGTATTGACGCAGTGGCTATGTGTGTCAATGATATTGCCTGCGCAGGCGGCGAGCCATTATTCTTCTTAGACTATATTGCCTGCGGAAAGAATTATCCGGAAAAGATCGCTGATATCGTTAAGGGCGTGGCAGAAGGCTGTTTACAGTCTGAGGCAGCTCTCATCGGCGGTGAGACAGCAGAGCATCCAGGACTGATGCCGGAAGAGGATTATGACCTGGCTGGTTTTGCAGTAGGTGTCTGCGACAAGAAAGAAATGATCACAGGTGAGAACCTGGAAGCAGGAGATGTGCTGATCGGTATGGCTTCTACCGGCGTACATTCCAATGGCTTCTCTCTGGTACGTAAGGTATTTGAGAAGGAAATGAATAAAGAAGGTTTAGATACTTATTATGACAGCCTTGGAAAGACTCTGGGCGAAGCACTTCTTGCGCCAACCAGAATTTACGTAAAGGCATTAAAGAACATTAAAAAGTCCGGCGTGACCGTAAAGGCATGCAGCCATATTACAGGCGGTGGTTTCTATGAGAATGTTCCGCGTATGTTAAAGGACGGTGTCCGTGCTGTGATCCGCAAGGACAGCTATCCGGTACCTCCGATTTTCAAACTTCTTGCTGAAAAAGGCAAGATCGAAGAGAAAATGATGTATAATACATTTAACATGGGACTTGGCATGGTAGTGGCTGTGGACGAGGCAGATGTGGATAAGACCATGGCAGCTATTAAGGCAGCAGGCGATCAGCCATATGTAGTAGGAACCATTGAAAATGGGGAGAAAGGCGTGACTTTATGTTAAGAGTTGGCGTAATGGTATCCGGCGGCGGAACCAATCTTCAGGCGATCTTAGATGCCATTGACAGTGGAAAGATCACAAATGCAAAGGTGGAAGTAGTCATCAGCAACAATCCAGGGGCTTATGCACTGGAACGTGCCAGAAACCATGGCATCGAAGCTGTTTGCATTTCACCGAAAAGCTTTGAAAACAGAGCAGCCTTTAATGAGGCATTTTTAAAGAAAACAGATGAATATAACCTGGATCTGATCGTGCTGGCAGGATTTTTAGTAACCATCCCGGAGGAGATGATCCGTAAATACAGAAATAAGATCATCAACATCCATCCGTCCCTGATCCCGTCCTTCTGCGGCGTAGGCTATTATGGCTTAAAGGTCCATGAGGCGGCTCTGGCAAGAGGTGTAAAGGTTACAGGTGCTACGGTCCACTATGTGGATGAAGGAGTAGACTCCGGTCCGATCCTGCTTCAGAAGGCAGTGGAGGTGCAGCCTGGTGATACTCCTCAGGTACTGCAGAGACGTGTCATGGAACAGGCTGAGTGGATCATTCTTCCAGAGGCGGTAAACAAGATCGCCAATGGTTTGATTTAGGAGGAAAGATATGAAAGTACTGGTTATCGGAGGCGGCGGCAGAGAGCATGCGATCTGCTGGAAGTTATCTAAAAGCCCGAAAGTAGATGAATTATACTGTGCACCGGGAAATGCAGGTATTGCAGAGGTTGCAAAATGCGTGGATATCGGTGTAATGGATTTTGAAAAAATGGCTGATTTCGCAAAGAAAGAAGCCTTTGACCTGGTAGTAGTGGGACCGGATGATCCACTGGCAGGTGGTATCGTAGATGTACTGGAAGAAAAGGGATTGCGTGTGTTCGGACCAAGAAAGAATGCAGCGATCTTAGAGGGATCCAAGGCATTTTCCAAGGATCTGATGAAGAAATACGGCATTCCGACAGCAGCTTATGAGACCTTTGATACACCGGAAGCTGCCCTTAATTATCTGGAAACAGCACCGGTACCGATCGTTTTAAAGGCTGACGGTCTGGCTTTAGGAAAAGGCGTTCTCATTTGTAATACAAGGGAAGAGGCAAAAGAAGGCGTTAAGACTCTCATGTTAGATAAGCAGTTTGGACATGCTGGCGACCGTATTGTAGTAGAGCAGTTTATGACCGGCCGTGAGGTTTCTGTATTGTCCTTTGTAGATGGAAAGACCATTAAGATCATGACTTCCGCCCAGGACCACAAGCGTGCAAAGGACGGAGATCAGGGCTTAAATACAGGCGGTATGGGAACATTTTCACCAAGCCCATTCTATACTCCAGAGGTAGATGAATTCTGCAAGAAGCATATCTACCAGGCGACAGTAGATGCCATGAAGGCAGAAGGCCGTGAGTTTAAGGGAATTATCTTCTTTGGTTTAATGCTCACAGCGGATGGACCAAAGGTTCTGGAATACAATGCACGTTTCGGCGATCCGGAGACCCAGGTAGTGCTTCCGAGAATGAAAAATGACATTGTAGATGTATTTGAGGCATGTGTAGACGGCACTTTAGATCAGATCGACCTGCAGTTTGAGGATAATGCGGCTGTGTGCGTAGTGCTGGCTTCTGATGGCTATCCGGAGCATTATGAAAAGGGTAAGAAGATCACAGGTCTTGAGAACTTTAAGGATAAAGATGGCTATTATGTATTCCATGCCGGCAGCAAGTTTGATGCAGAGGGAAATATTCTGACAAACGGTGGCCGTGTTCTTGGGGTAACGGCCACAGGAAAAGACTTAAAAGAGGCCAGAGCCAATGCTTATAAGGCAACGGAATGGATCCATTTTGAGCATGGAGGTGGTGGTATTCCTGCACGGCCAGCGTACCGTCCTTGAACTGCAAGCCGCTATAATTTATGCGTGCGCCTACCCACGGGGTGAACCACTTGCCAATGGCAAGGCTATACGAGGGTTTCA
>ENA-OQDL01001171-OQDL01001171.1-human-gut-metagenome-genome-assembly--contig:-NODE-1171-length-13839-cov-5.056957_pt1 | contig 13839 bp, 18 predicted proteins | sample MGYA00242782_ERZ504609 | MGnify/ENA primary metagenome ERZ504609 (study PRJEB26092, sample SAMD00036320) | human gut metagenome | host: Homo sapiens | study: EMG produced TPA metagenomics assembly of... | reverse complement strand
GCAAACGGTATCAGTACAGTGTACCAGGAAGTAAACCTTTGCCCGAACCTGACTGTAGCCGAGAATTTATTTATCGGTAGAGAGCCGAGAAAGATGGGAATGATTGATTGGAAGCAGATGAATGAGCTTAGTTTGTGTATAGCCCTCTGCTTTTAATAAATCGATAATGCGCTGGCGAAACTCTCCTTGTATCAAGATTTCACCGTCTTTCACAGAACCTCCTACACCACATTTGGTCTTCAGTAGTTTGCCCAGATCTTTCAGATTATCTTCACTGCCGATGAAGCCGGTTATTACAGTAACGGTCTTTCCGCCGCGTCCTTTTTTCTCTATCGAAACGCGAAGCTTTTGCTGTTTTTTATCTAGTGTTTCCACTTCTTCCTCTTCTCCGTTATCGTATTTAAAGTCCGGATTAGTAGAATATACAATGTTCAGTCGGTCTTTCCAATCGTTATTTTTCATGTGAATTAATTTTAATCCGACTCAAAGATAGGTACATTTTTCTATATTCTGTGTGCGTTTCCGAATAAATAGCTTAATTTTGCACAAAGACAGAACCATTATAGAAGCAAAAAATGGCAATACATACTCGTAAAAATACGGAAAAAATACCGGAGCCTACTCTGCGTAGACTGCCGTGGTATCTTTCGAATGCAAAGCTGATGAGAGAGAAAGGAGAGAAGTATGTTTCCTCTACTCAGATTTCAAAGCAAATCAATATTGATGCTTCGCAGATAGCAAAAGATCTTTCGTATGTGGATATTGCCGGACGTACCCGTGTAGGGTATGACATTGATTTGCTGATTCAGGTATTGGAGGATTTTTTGGGATTTACCAATATGCATAAAGCGTATCTTTTCGGAGTAGGAAGCTTGGGAGGAGCATTGTTGCGTGACTCAGGTCTGTCTCATTTTGGTCTTCAGATAGTAGGGGCTTTCGATGTCAATCCCGACTTGGTGGGAACAAAGATAAATGGTATTCCTATTTATCACTCTGATGATTTTGAGAAACGTATGAAACTGGATGGAGTAAATATTGGTGTACTGACTGTTCCTATTGCCATTGCTCAGGAGATTTCAGATAAGATGATTGCAGGAGGTATCAAGGCTATCTGGAATTTTACTCCTTTCCGTATTCGGGTTCCCGAAAATATTGTAGTGCAGAATACATCACTATATGCTCATCTGGCTGTGATGTTCAACCGTTTGAATGAAACAATAAAGAAATAACTTTCCATGAAAATTATAGCTATAGGCATGAACTACCCGTTGCATTGTAAGGAATTGCATGCAGGCGAGCCATTGCCACAAGAACCGGTTATCTTTATGAAACCGGACTCTGCCTTGCTGAAGGACAGCAAGCCGTTTTTTATTCCTGATTTCTGCCAGCAGGTAGATTATGAAACCGAACTGGTAGTACGTATAAACCGTTTGGGAAAGAATATATCCGAGCGTTTTGCACATCGCTATTATGATGCTGTAACGGTGGGTATTGACTTTACTGCACGTGATTTGCAACGTAAGTTCCGTGCCGAAGGTAAGCCGTGGGAACTATGTAAGGGATTTGATAATTCGGCTGCTATAGGAGATTGGGTACCGGTAGAGAAGTTTGCCGATATACAGCATATCAATTTCCATTTGGATATTGATGGTAAGACTGTACAGCAGGGGAATACGCAGGACATGCTTTTCAAAGTAGACCAGATTATTGCATACGTCAGTCAGTTCTGTACATTGAAAATTGGAGATATGCTGTTTACAGGAACACCGGTAGGAGTGGGTCCGGTACAGATAGACAATCACTTGGAAGGCTATTTGGAAAACGAAAAAGTTCTTGATTTTTACGTGCGATGAAAATACGTGTAGGATTTGGTTTCGACGTCCATCGTTTAATTGAAGGACGTGAGCTTTGGCTGGGAGGTATCAAGCTGGAGCACGAATTAGGATTGTTGGGACATTCTGATGCTGATGTGCTGATTCACGCCATTTGCGATGCATTGTTGGGAGCGGCAAATATGCGTGATATCGGTTATCATTTTCCTGACAATGCAGGTGAGTTTAAGAATATCGACAGCAAGATTCTGCTGGCAAAAACTATAGATTTGATAGCAACAAAAGGTTATCGAGTTGGCAATATTGATGCAACAGTCTGTGCCGAACGTCCGAAGCTGAAAGCACATATTCCAGAAATGCAGGAAGTGCTGGCTCATGTCATGAACATTGAACCGGAAGACGTATCCATAAAGGCTACTACAACCGAAAAGTTAGGATTTACCGGTCGTGAGGAAGGTATCTCGGCATATGCTACCGTACTGATCGAGCGTGACTAGTCGGCAGAAGAATAGGGAGGAAGCATTTGCTTCTTTCCTAAAAAAATAAGGCGAGATATGTAATCGGTCGAATATGTAAGTTACGCCGAAACATCCGCAGATAACAAAAACTACCGAAACTATCGTAAAAACAAATGCCTGTCGCATCGAAAGCAAAGAGCGGCAGGTAGGGCGTAAGTTCGGCCAGCATGTCGAAGTCGGGATTGCGCAGCTCAATACCGCTTTTAGTCAGGCGGAAGGCCGTCGGCGACATGATCGGCTGGCGGGTCTGAAGGGACGGCAGATCGGCATCTTCCTTCATGAGGGGATCCCAAAAGAGGACCAGGCCCATCTTCCCTTCCTTGCCGAGGGCCGACTGACGATCGCCTTCCCGATGGAGTTCCGGGGCGGCGCTTACGGGCTGTTCCGGCGGCAAGAGACTGTTTTTCTCGGTCGGATTTTCGGCCAGGACGTAGCTGATGCCCAGGGGACGGCGGACGTTTTTAATATTGATCGTCCGGCCGCCGCTGACGGCCCGTCCCGGAAGGGTCAGCTGAACGGGGGCTCCCTGCCAGGCCGTCGAACCGTTTTCAGCCTTAGGAAGGCGGAACCAATAGGTTCCCTTGCTCTTATCGGCCTCTTTGATGCCGTAGCGGCTGAGGGCCTTGTCCGATACCAGCCAGCGGCCCTGATCTTCGACGATTTCAAGGTCCTTTACGACTTCATCGGGAATGGGGTTGGCCACGGTGGGCACGTTAAAAGCCGGATCCGTAGCTTTAGCGCCGTCATCGGGGGCGGCAGCAAAGGAAAAAGCCGTCAGGGACAAGGTGATCAGTCCCGTCAGGCAGGAAGTTTTTATGACACGGTTATATTTCATCATTCTTTCCTCCTCGTGAGGATTGGAAAAAAAGTTCAATCCTGTATAATTCTATGGTGAACGCGAACAATTTTCAAATCCCGTCCATATTTTTTCATTATACCACACCTAAAGGAGGTTTTATATTGCATCAGTATCTATTTTTTATCGGCTCCTTCCCCGTCCGGGCTTACGGACTGTTATTTATGCTGGGCATCATCTCGTCGGGCCTGACGGCGTACTACATCATGAAGCGCGACGGCCGCGGCTGGCACGTCCACATCTTCGACTTCACCATGTACTGCGGCCTGGCGGGCATCGTCGGCGGCCGCCTGTGGGACGTCTTCTTCTTCGACTGGGCCTACTACCAGCATCACCTGACGGAAATCCCCTACGTCTGGCAGGGCGGCATGGCCATCCAGGGCGGCCTCTTATTCGGCGCCATTGCAGGTTATCTCTATACGAAGCACTACCACATCGACACCTGGGCCTTCGGCGACCTTCTGGCACCGGCCATCATCCTGGGCCAGTCCATCGGCCGCATGGCCAACCTCATGAACGGCGACGCCTTCGGCCACCCCACAGGGGGCAACTTCGGCATCGTCTACCCTGAAACGACCCTGGCCTATCAGACCTACAGCAGTCAGCCTTTATGGCCGGCCGAAATCTGGGAAGGCCAGATCGACGTCTTAGTCTTCGTCGCCCTCCTCTTCTACAGCTCCTTCCCCCACAAGAAGGGCCAGGTATTCAGCCTCTACGTCATGCTCTACGCCATTGAACGGTTCTTCCTGGAATTTCTCCGCGGCGACTACGTCGACCTGACCCTGGGCCTGAAATCGGCGCAGATGACCAGCGTCATCGCCTTCGCCATCGCCTTCGTCGTCTTCGTCTACCTCCAATTCAAAGGTACGCAGGATGAAGATGACAAGGCTCAAGCTTAAAAAAATACGTTTCGATACAAAAAGGACAGCCCCGTCAGGGACTGTCCTTTTATCATGCCGTACAGAGACACTTTGTTTTTAGGAAGATTTAGTTTTGTTTTTCCAAGGCAGCCTTTAAGGTATGCCATGCCAAAACGGCGCATTTGACGCGGGCCGGCATGTTGGAAATGTTCTTCAAGGCGATGGCGTCTTCCAATTCTTCCAGCTCATCATCGTCGGTGATTTCCCGCTTGATCATGTCCAGGAAGAGATCGACCAGGCGCAGGGCTTCTTCGACGCTCTTGCCTTTGATGAGGTCGATCATGATATCGGCCGAGGCCTGGCTGATGGCACAGCCGTGACCCGTATAGGCCGCGTCTTTGACGACGCCGTCCTGAATGTCGGCCTGGAGGGTGATGTCGTCGCCGCAGCTCGGATTGTGGCCGTGTTCACTGATATTGGCAACGTCCAAGAGGCGTTTATTGGCTTGCGATTGATTGTGTTCCAAAATGATGTCGGAATACAATTCGTTCATATTTTCCATAACTCGTTGAACACTCCTTAGTCTTTAAAACCCATCTGCTTGCGGACGAGAGGCAGTTTTTCCAGGAAGTAGTCGACTTCTTCTTCCGTATTGTAAATATAGAAGCTGGCCCGGTTCGACGCTTCTACGCCTAAGTGAGCGCCGAGGGGCTGAGCGCAGTGGTGGCCCGAACGGATGGCAATGCCGAAGCTGTCGAGGATGGTCGCTGCGTCATGAGGATGGACGCCGTCGATGGTGAAGGTAATGACGCCGGTCTTTTCCGACGGATCGGTGCTGCCGATGATGTGGATGTGAGGAATCTTTTCCATCCCTTCCAGACAGCGTTTGGTCAAGGCTTCTTCGTGAGCTTCGACCTTGTCCATGCCGAGGTTTTCCAAGTAGTCGATGGCTGCGTGGAGGGCGACGGCGCCTTCGACGTTCTGCGAACCGGCTTCGAATTTGAAGGGCAGTTCATTGAAGGTCGTCGACTGTTCCTTGACGTATTCGATCATGTCGCCGCCGAGGAGGAAGGGTTCCATCCCTTCGAGGATGGCCTTTTTCCCGTAGAGGACGCCCGTGCTGGCCGAGCCGCACATCTTATGGCCCGAGAAGACGAAGAAGTCGCAGTCGAGATCCTGGACGTCGGTCTTCATGTGCGGTACGGACTGAGCGCCGTCGACGATGGCAATGGCACCGACGGAATGAGCTTTGGCGACGATGTCCTTGACGGGACGCTTCATGCCGAAGACGTTGCTGACGGCGGCGAAGGAAACGATCTTCGTCTTGTCGTCGATCTTGGCCAAATCTTCATCCGTGAAGTGGCCTTCTTTATCGAGGTACATGAATTCCAGGACGGCACCGGTCTTTTCGCAGACCCGCTGCCAAGTGACCAGGTTGGAATGGTGTTCGGAAATGGGGATGACGATCTTGTCGCCCTTTTTCAGCTTCGGTTCGGCGTAGCTGCGGGCAATGAGGTTCAAGGCTTCCGTCGTATTGCGGACGAAGACGATTTCTTCCGTCGAGGGAGCGTTGATGAAGCGGCGGACCGATTCACGAGCTTCGTCGTACAGTTCGCCGGCTTCGATGCTGAGGATGTGAGCGCCACGGTGAGGATTGCCATTGTGATGTTCGAGGAGATCTACGATGGCGTCAATGACCTGACGCGGTTTCTGCGTCGTAGCGGCGTTATCAAAATAAACGATGGGATGTCCGTTATGGACCTTAGTCAAGATTGGGAAATCTTTGCGTACATTTAGCATGGCAATCACCTTTCTTGCGGCAGAACTGCATTTTTTCACGTACAGCTTGGAGCGCTTTATTTTCTAAATCCTTATCACCGAGGGCGTCGATGACCGGGCGGATATTCGATTCGACGATGATCAGCTGGGCGCCGATTTCATTGAATCCGCGGCTCATGAGGTAGAACAGCTTGTCCTGGTCGATCTGACCGGCACTGGCGGCATGGTTGCCGACGACGTCGTCTTCCTTGCAGAGCAGGAGAGGTACGGAAATGGAATGGACCTGGGGGCTGAGGAGGATGCAGATATCCGATTCAGACCCGACGGCCTTCTTGCTGCCCCGCAGGAAATCGATGGTCCCGCGGAAGTATTTCTTCGACGTGTCGAGGAGGGCGCCCGTCGTCAAGATGTCCGTATTGGTCTTGACGCCTTTGGTCGGGACCCAATAGGAGAAGTCGACGATCTGGTCGTCGTCGCCGAGGTACATGGCCTGACTGTTGAAATTGCTTTCGTCGGTCATGAGGTCGGTCTTATAGTAGACGATGGCCGTCTTGCCGCCCAATTCGGCACTGACGTAGTCGATGGTGCTTTCCTTGCCGGCATCGCCGTAGCGGTGTTCGACGTGGCGCACGCTGCGGCCGTTGAGCTGGACCTTGCTGATCTTGACGCGGGCATGTTCGTCGGTCTTGACGTAGGTCAGGAAGTTGACCATGCCGTCGTCGGCGTCGCCGTCAAATTCGAGGAAGACCGTCACATCGCTGTACGGTGCGGCTTCGATTTTGAGCTGTGCCGAAAGCTGGGGCAAATCAGAGCTGACGCTGTATTTCAAGTGAACCGTGCCCTTCTGGTGTTCGCCGATGGTGACGGCGACGCCGGAATTGGCCTTGTGCAGGGCACTTTCAAGGGCTTCCTCATTGGAACCCTTAAAATCGCCGAGGTCGGGAATGCCGTTGCCGTCATAGAAGTTCACCGAAACGTCGCCGTCGTGGCGTTCTTCCGGACGGTAAGCCGAGCCCTTCTGTTCAGGCAGGCGGTCCAATTCGAGGTAATTAACTTTCATCCAGCGAAAAGTCGGGCGCGGGAGTTGGTTATACTGGATTTTATCTGTATTAGCTGCCATAATATTCCTCCTCCCTATTTCAACGAACCTTTGAGTTCGAGGTTAATCAGGTTATTCATTTCTACGGCGTATTCAAGGGGCAAGGCCTTGGATACGGGTTCGACGAAGCCGCGGACGAGCATGGCCCGGGCGTCATCTTCACTGAGGCCGCGGCTCATGAGGTAGAAGATGGCTTCATCGGAAATACGGCCGATGGAAGCTTCATGACCGAGGTCGATGTTGTCGTTCTTGACGATGATAGCCGGGATCGTATCGGACTGGGATTCTTCGTCGAGCATCAGCGATTCGCAGCTGACGTTGGCCTTGGCCCCGTCGGCCGGCGGATTGATGACGACGCTACCGCGGTAGATGCTGACGCCGCCGCTCTTGCTGAGGGATTTCGAGTTGATGTTGCTCGTCGTATTGGGCGCGTTGTGGACGACCTTCGAGCCCGTGTCGAGGAACTGGCCCTTACCCGCAAAGGTGACGCCGGTAAACTCGCAGTGCGCGCCTTCGCCATTGAGGATACTCATGGGATAGAGGCACGACGTATGGGAACCGAAGGAGCCCGTGACCCAGTTGATCCGGCCGTTTTTACCGACGATGGCCCGCTTCGTATTGAGGTTGTACATATTCTTGGACCAGTTTTCAATGGTCGAATAGGTCAGCTCTGCATCGTCGCCGATGAAGAGTTCGACGCAGCCGGCGTGGAGGTTGGCTACGTTGTACTTCGGAGCCGAACAGCCTTCGATGAAGTGGACCTTGGCCCCTTTTTCGACGATGATCATCGTGTGTTCGAACTGGCCTGCCCCCGGTGCATTGAGGCGGAAATAGCTCTGGAGCGGAATCGATACGTCGACGCCGGCCGGCACGTAGACGAAGGAACCACCGGACCAAACGGCGCCGTGAAGGGCGGCAAACTTATGGTCTGTCGGCGGGACGAGCTTCATGAAGTGAGCCTTGACGATGTCTTCGTACTGATCGAGGGCCGTGTCGAAGTCGGTGTAGACGACACCCTGCTGGACGAGTTCGTCCTGGATGCTGTGATAGACGACTTCCGAGTCGTACTGCGCGCCGACACCGGCCAAAGACGTCTTTTCCGCTTCGGGAATGCCCAAGCGGTCAAAGGTATCCTTGATATCGTCCGGTACTTCGTCCCAATTGCCTTTCATCTGGGAATTGGGGCGGACGTAGGTGACGATGTTGTCCATGTCGAGTTCGCTGATGTCAGGACCCCAGTTCGGATATTCCATGCGGTTGAACAGGTCCAGGGACTTGAGGCGGAAATCGAGCATCCACTGCGGTTCATGCTTCTTTTCCGAGATTTCCCGAACGATGTCTTCCGTCAGACCGGCATCGGTCTTATAGGAATAGGTAAAATCTTTTTTAAAATTATACATATTGCCAAAGTCAGCAAAGGTGTCGATGGTCTTGCGTTCGTCGGCCATCTTCGCCTGCTGTGAGGCAAATTTTTCGTTATTATCAGCCATAGCTGTACCTCCCACTAGCCTTTATATGCGTCGTAACCGTTGGCTTCAATCGCCTGGATGAGGGATGCGTCGCCGGTCTTGACGATTTTGCCGTCGATCAGGATGTGAACGAAATCCGGTTTGAGCTGCTGCAGGATTTCGCTGTGGTGAGTAATGACCATAATCGAATTGTTTTCATTGTGGTACTGCGCGACCGTTTCCGATACGATCCGGACCGCATCGACGTCGAGGCCCGAGTCGATTTCATCGAGCATGGTCAGTTTCGGTTCGAGCATGCACATCTGAAGGATTTCCGTCTTTTTCCGTTCCCCGCCGGAGAAGCCGTCGTTGACATAGCGTTCGGCGTACGACTTGTCCATCTTCAGCTGATCCATTTGGGCGTGGAGCTTCTTGCGGAAAGGCATGATGCGCTGCTGGCCGGAAATGGTGCTCTTGGCGTTGCGGACGAAGTTTTCAACGGAAATGCCCTGGACGGCGATGGGCTGCTGAAAAGCCATGAAGATGCCGGCTTTGGCGCGTTCGTTGACCGGCGCTTCCGTAATGTCCTGACCTTCGAAGAAGATCTTCCCGGCCGTGACGACGTACTTCGGATTGCCCATGATGGCATTGAACAGCGTCGATTTCCCGGCGCCGTTGGAACCCATGATGACATGCGTTTCGCCCGTATTGATCGTCAAATCGAGGCCCTTGAGGATTTCTTTGCCTTCGACGGCGATATGCAAGCCTTCTACTCTTAATAATTCACTCATCATTATCACTCCTACGTTAAGTTCTACGTTTTACGTCAATCTTGCACGGCGATGCAAAAACGTAATGATTTCCTATATTGATAAAGTATACCATTTAGTATACACTTACTGTACTGTTCTTAATGTACTCCATAAACGCCACAAAGTCAACCTATTTAGTCGCTTTTTTTGGACTATTTTTTATGGCCTTTGTCCTTCATCCAGCGGGCCCGCAAATCACTGCGCAGCCAGAGCTGCATGCCGCAGACGACGACGGCTGCCGCCAGCAGGCCCAAAAGACCGGTTGACGGACCGTCGACGATGAGGGCATAGATCAAAAAGGCGTAGACGACGAGCCACAGAAACAGCTTGAGTTTCATCATCTTCGTCAGCTTAGCCACAGGCATTGCATCCTTTGCAGTCTTCCCCTTCTTCAGGGTCGCCGAAGAGACGAGCCTTCTGGCCGCGCAGGGCCAGCGTCGCCTGGATATACATAGCGCATTCGATACGTTTCTTCTGGATCCGGCAGCTCAGGTCATAAGGCGTCTTGATGTCGCCGCCGTACTTGATGTTGTTGGCATGGCAGCCGCCGCTGCAGAAGAATTTAGCCCAGCAGTCGCAGCAGATGGGCTTGTTGAGGACGTGCATATCCCGGAATAAGGGCGGCAGGGTCGTATTGGTCACGCCGTCATAGACGTTGCCGATGACGTATTCGTCCTGGCCGACGAACTGGTGGCAGGGATAGATGTCGCCGTTGGGGACGACACACATGTATTCGTGGCCGGCACCGCAGCCGCGGAGGCGTTTGGCGATGCAGGGACCGCGGTAGAGATCCATGATGAAGTGATAATAGATGAAGGGACGGCCTTCGTCGAGGCGTTTCAAGTAGAATTCGGCTAAGTTGTCGTATTCGTCGAAGATGCGGGGCAGGTCCTTTTCGGTAATGGCATAGGACAGGTCGTCGCCGACGACGGGTTCCATGGACAGGCCTTCAAAGCCGAGGTCGGCCATGTGTTCGACGTCTTTGGTGAAATCGAGGTTGTACGTCGTGTACGTGCCGCGGACGTAGTACTCTTCCCCATTGCGGTGCTTGGCCGCATAGACCTGGTTGTCGGCACAGGTCTTATAGGAGCTGCGGCCGCCGGCGTCGGGGCGCATCCGGTCGTGGACTTCGGGACGGCCGTCGAGGCTCAGGATGAGGCTGATGTGGTTGTCCGTCAGGTACTTGACCTTAGCCGGGTCGAGGAGCATGCCGTTCGTCGTCAGGGACAGCTTGAAGACCTTGTCGTGGATCTTTTCCTGCTCACGGATGTATTCGATGGTCTGCTTGACGACGCCGAAGTTCATCAGCGGTTCGCCGCCGAAGAAGTCGATTTCGCAGTGCTGGCGCTTGCCTTCGGTGCTGCGGATCAAGAGGTCGACGGCATTCTTAGCTACGTCAAAGCTCATCAGTTCGCGCTTATGCGTATCGTAGTCGCCTTGGGAGGCAAAACAGTACTGACAGCGCAGGTTGCAGTCGTGGGCGATGTTGAGGCACAGGGATTTAATGACCGGTTCTTCTTCGGCGACGACTTTGAAGTTTTCCGTCATCGGGGCGAAGAGGAGTTCCTTTTTGATCAATTCATCGAGCTCGCCGAGGATGTCGTCGAGGTCCTGTTTATCGTACGTACCGGCAAAGGCTTCGTAGACGGCGTCTTTGTTCGTGCCGTCGTAGACGTCGAGGACATCGTAAGTCATCTTGTCGATGACGTTGATGATGCCGCTGTTGACGTCGAGGAGCATGTAGGTCCCGTTTTGACAGTATTTATGAATCATTGGTTTAATTTCAGCCATGAATAATCTTTCCTCCATATAAAAAAGAACGGGGTGCCGCGTGAGCGACGCCCCTTTTCCTTGAATAACTTATTTTGTGCAGATCTGATTGCCAACGGTGCAAGAAGTCTTGCAGGCGGACTGGCAGGACGTCTGACATTCGCTGCAGCCAGCGTGCTGTGCCGTCTTCTGGATCGATTCCGTATTAATCGTAATGATGTGTTTTGCCATGATCTTCACCTCGCTATCAAAGATTATGCCTTATTTTACCACATTACAGACGATTCTACAACAGAAGTCAAAACTATAAGAGTTTAAAACCTTCAAAGAAGAAGTTCTTGCCGATGCTGATGACCAGCGATCGTTCTTCAAATACCGCGTTGGTGTCAAAGAAAACGTCAAAGCCTTCTTGATAGGTGGCATAAATCGAGGTAATGCGCTGCAGACATCCGAGAATGTCCTCAGCCGTCACTTCAGGCTCGTCTTCAGAGCGCCATTTCTTATTTTTGAAGCTGGCGATGAGCGGTGCGTGGGAAACGACCTGAGACTGGTGTTCCAAGACCCAGTTCCAGATTTCCTCAGCATACTGCTGTGCCTGTGCCTCCTGGCCTTCAGGAAGTCCGTCGAGGGTAAACAAAACGGGGCGGCCGTCAACCATGATTTCATCCATGTAGCTGCCTTTGACATATTTTAAATTCACAGAAGCACCTCCTGCAAAATCATGTGGAGCATGAAGAATGGTTATGTCTAACATATTAATTTTATCGTGCATTCAGGAGATTGTCAATAAAAAAAAGCTGCCGCCGAAGCGACAGCTTTCATGGCTGCATTAGTCCATCTTCGTGAAGGAACCTTTGTCAGCACCGCAGGTCGGACATACCCAATCTTCCGGAAGATCAGCAAACTTCGTGCCAGCAGCGATACCGTTGTCAGCGTCGCCTTCAGCTTCATCATAAATGTAGCCGCAGATTGTGCATTCGTACTTATCCATAATCTTTCCCTCCTGATTGACGTATTAATAAATAATACTTATTAATTATTTTTTACACATCCATAATATCATATTGTCTTAAAAAATGCAAGATTATTTTGCCTGTTTTCCCATATTAATATCGATAATACCCGACGAGTATGGGGCTACTTCATATTGGCCGAAAATGAAGTGGATATTGCCTTTTTTATCGAGGTAAAAATTCTTGGGATCTTCCGTCAGGCCGTTGAAATAAGTCGACAACACGTGGTCGCTCAAGGTCAGCTTGTTGGTGATCTTTTGCAGGGTGAAGGCCCTTTCATCCCCCGGTTTGACCAGTTCGCGCCAATCCGTAATGCGCCGGCCCGTTTCCATGTCGAAGACGACGCCCGTCTTCCAGCTCGTCGGATGAGCGGCCCGGTCGAAATAGAGGTAGCCTTCATCGAGGAACGACAGGTATTTCCCGTTGTTCAAGGTAACCGTATAATACTTTTCCTCTGTCAGCTTGACGCCCTTCGTCCCCTGCTGGGCAAAAACTCCTGAGCTTGAGCCTGTTCATCGGCAAAATAGTTGGCGATGACGGCGGCTGCCGCAGCATTCCCTTCTATGGCAACGGTCGGATACTGGATGGTCAGGACACTGCCGTCGTCATGCGTATAGACAGCCTTCGGTGCGTCTTCAATGACGGCCGGCGACGCTGCCATGGCAACGGCCCCCATGAGCCAGGCTCCGCACAAAAGGGGTGAGCAATTTCTTGTTTATCCATAAGGAATCCCTCCCTCCTTTATGGTTTCTGCCTTCTTTATTATACCATATTTATTGGACGATTTTCCGCTTTTCATCGCTCCCTAAACGGAAAAAGTCATAGATATTTTCAGCGGCACGACGGTTCATGCCCGGCACGGCGGCCAGTTCTTCGATAGACGCTGCCTTCATGTCGGCCAAGGTCTTAAAGGCCGTCCACAAGGCTTTGCGGCGCTTGGGGCCGATGCCTTCGACGTGGTCCAGGACCGATACCAGGCTGCGCTTGCCGCGCAGGTTACGGTGATAGGTGATGGCAAAGCGGTGGGCTTCGTCGCGGATGGATTGGAGGAGCTGCAGTTCCGGCGTATGGTGGCTGAGGATGATGGACTCGCTGCTGCCTTCGACGAAGACTTCTTCGATGCGCTTGGCCAAACTGATGACCGGGGCTTCACAGCCGGCGTCGCGGATGATGGGCAGCGCCGCGTGGAGCTGTCCCTTGCCGCCGTCGATGATGATCAGGTCCGGCACGGGCCAGTCTTTTTCGCCGTAGCGCCGTCCCATGATTTCGGCCATGGACTTGAAATCGTCCGGTTTCCCCTGAACGGTCTTCAATTTAAAGCGGCGGTATTCCTTCTTGGCCGGCTGGCCGTGCTCAAAGACGACCATGGAGGCGACGGTCTCGATCCCCTGGGTATGGGAAATATCGAAGCACTCCATCCGTTCGGGAAGATAGGGCAGGTTGAGGATCCGCGCCAAGCCTTCGACGGCTCCCGTCGTCTTGTCGACGTCGTGCTGCCACTGGAGGCGCTTCTGTTCCAAGAGGGCGGCGGCGTTTTCACAGGCCATGGTCAGGAGTTGTTTCTTCGTTCCCCGCTGAGGGACGGTGACCGTGACCTTCTTGCCCTTCTGTTCGCTCAGGCGGCGTTCACAGCTTTCCCCGTCTTCCATGGCCGGGACGACGACTTCCGTCGGAATGAAGGTGCCGTCGCTGTAATACTGGTCGAGGACGGCATTCATCAAGGCCCCTTCTTCTTCGTCGCTGCTGTTGTCCAACGAGAAGGTCTCCCGCCCCATGAGTTTCCCCATGCGGACGGTGTAGATCTGGACGCAGGTCTGACCGGCCTGACGGGCCAGGCCGATGACGTCCATGT
>ENA-OQDL01001170-OQDL01001170.1-human-gut-metagenome-genome-assembly--contig:-NODE-1170-length-13841-cov-3.853653_pt1 | contig 13841 bp, 15 predicted proteins | sample MGYA00242782_ERZ504609 | MGnify/ENA primary metagenome ERZ504609 (study PRJEB26092, sample SAMD00036320) | human gut metagenome | host: Homo sapiens | study: EMG produced TPA metagenomics assembly of... | reverse complement strand
CAGAATTACTTTTCCGTCTGCTCCTGTAATATTCATTCCTTGACACAGAGGGCAAATACCGCACCTTCCAGTACACGATCAGAATCTTTCTCTTTTTTCACAACTTCCACTTCGCTTTCTGGCGGTTATTCTGCCAGTCAGCAGAGTAAGTAACCTCTGCAGTATCCTGATCCCGGTATGTCAGATCAATCTTCTCTTGCTTCATTATCCAGTACAAAACCATCCTCTGTAGCGTTTTTTCTTTTACATAGTATTTGCCAAGCGGAAGTCCGGATATTTTTGCAATACCGGTATCATCTGTTGTAATGGTTGCCACCAGTTCATCTTTTTTTATAATAATCTTCACTTTCTCCGTCAGCAGACTTCACATCTTCTAAAGCATAAACTTCAAAAGTAACATCTTTCAGACTGCCTGTTACATACTGGAATAAATGTTTAATCCAGCCTCCAACGGAATCCAGTGCAGTTACTTTATCCAGAAATTCTCCATTTTTATTGATGATAATCGTTCCTGTTGGCACATCATCTTTCATTTCAACTTTCTGGATTTCCCCGGTATCTTCAATCGTAAAAGTGATTTCTTCTGCCTTGAGGTATCCATAAGGAGCCATTTCTTCTCTGAGAGTATAGTTTTCTCCTACAGCAAGTCGTTCAATCAGATGCTGCTCGCCTTTTACAGATTTCCATGTATCAACTACATTTCCATTTTTGTCCAGAACAGTAAGTGTCGCACCTGACAATTCCACGCCAGTAGTTAAATCAGACTTGGAAACTACAACCTTTGTAGGCTGGTTCTTAAATACAGAAGATAACTGTACTACATTAACATCCTGTCCCTGATATTCTGCTTTTACTTCCAGAACTTTATCAGAAGATACATAACCATCTGGTGCTGCAAGTTCTTTGATATAATACTCACCAAATGGAAGATCCTGTGTAAATACAGCCTTTCCATCTTCTCCGGAAACAGCTTTTCCAAGCAGTGTGTCTGCTTTCACAATTACAGCTCCATGAGCTTTCATATCATTCTTTGCATAAAGTCCAAACTCTGCTCCTGCAACGGCTGCTTCTGTATCAGCATCCTGTTTTACCACAGAAATTTCTACTTTCTGACGGTCATTTTCAAAGATAGCTGTCTGTTCAATGACTGGTGTTTCCTGATCTTTGTAAGAAAAAGTAATGATCTGTGCTTCACTGTTTAAAACAAAGCCATCCGGTGCTGTCTTTTCAACAATCTTATAGCTTCCAAGCGGCAGATTTTTCAGGACCGCTTTTCCATCTTTATCCGTTGTAACCGTTTTTACCAGTGTTCCAGCAGCATATTCCAGAATACGGTTTCCATTATCATCTTTCTGGAAATCTGCAGTATAGATGTCCTCGGCAGCGTAAATCTCAAACTCTGCCCCTTCCAGATTTTCTGTCTGATATGTAAAATCATCCTTGAATCCGTCCAGAACTTCGCCCTTTTTCACGATAGTCAGTTCACCCTTAACAGGATGGTTCTCATAAACTGCTTCAATGATCACATCCCCGGAAATTCCGTCCATCTGGTATGCAGTATTGGAATCTACTGTTACCTCATAGTAATTTTCATTCAAAGTATATCCATAAGGTGCATTTACTTCCTCAATGCGATAATGTCCGATTTTAAGATTCTGCGGAAGAATCAAATATCCCTGCTCATCTGTAAAATAGGATTTATGTTTTACCGTAGTCGGATAAGTTGTTACCTGCTCCACATATTTCTCAGTGTCCATGTTGAAAATCTTGAACTCTGTATTCTTCTGAAGCACTGCCTTTTTCGTCTCATCATCCTGTTTGATGATTTTCAGTTTCGCTTCAAACTCGTCATCCAGAAGCACTCTCCATGTCTGTGGCTGGTTCGGATTGTTCTCAGTGATACGCACTGTAAAATCATCTACCGGAGTGTAATTATGAGGTGTCGTGGTTTCACGCACAATATAAGTTCCATAAGGAATCGCAATACTGCAGGCATAACCTTTTTCATCTGTAAAGATTTCTGTTGCTCCGTTTTCCCCGATCACTACCGGTTTTGCAGAATCAAAATCATAGCTTCCATCCTCTTTTACTTTCAGGGAAGATACCAGATAAGCGGTAAATCCTGCCCCTTTCAGTAAGTCGGCATCGGTCTTTCCGTTATTTGCCGCCTTGATAATCTGGAATGGCTGTTTCATTACCTGCTCCAGAGACAGACAGTCACGTTTTACTTCTGCTACAAGATCTCCTTCGTAATTGCAGACCAGATCATGTTCTTCTTCATCTACCAGATAACCAGTTGGAGGAGTAATCTCTTTCACATAGTAATTACCAAGATATAATCCATCCACAGAAGCCTGTCCATTCTCATCTGTCGTAAGAGTGGCAACCTGTTCTCCTGCTTTATAGATCACGCCAGTAGCACCATCCGGATGCACAATATCCTCACGAGCATACAGTCCATATACTGCTTTTTCCAGAGTGGCATCACCCTGTGGGACTGCCTTTTTGGTTTCTTTATCCTGCTTCTGCAGAGAAATCTTAGCTGTCACACGTTCATTTTTGAATGTATGCTTGAATGTCTGTTTTGCTTCTTTATCATTCGTATAAGAGAAAGCAAACGTATAAACATCATCTGTGTTTCTCACATACCCTTCCGGTGCCTGCACTTCTTTCACATCATAAGAAAATCCAAGCGGCAGGTCTGCTGTAAACTTCGCTGTTCCGTCTGCTCCTGTTGTCGCTTTCTGGATCAGTGTCCCTTTCTTTACAATGACGGTTCCATCCACGTTGGTAATGTCACTTGCAGCATAAAGTCCAAAGATTCCTCCAGCCAGAGGATTTTCTGTATCTTCATCCTGTTTTGTTACCATTACTTCTACTTTCTGTCTGTCATTAGTAAAGGTTGTCTCAGTGAAAACAACATCCACATTCTGTCCTGCATAGGATAATGTTACTGTCTTTTCCTCTCCGGCATTATAGAATCCTGTCGGAGCCTGTTTCTCTTTTACAATATATGTACCAAGATACAGATTTTTAAGAACGGTAGCTCCGTTTGTATCTGTTGTCAGATTCTCTTTTACCAGATCACCCTTGCTGTAAACTTTTGTACCATAAGCAGTTTTAATATCTGCTCCAGCATACACATCATAAACAGCACCACTCTGTCTGCGTTTCTCATACTTAAATGTTGTTCCATTTTCTGTTACATCTGCACCAACCAGAACCTCACCTTCTTTATAAACGGTAAGCTGTCCCATCTGTTCTTCATCTGGAACAGTAACAGTTGTTGTCTTACTGACTTCCAGTTTCACATTGTAAGCTGTTGCATTGATACGATATCCGCTTGGAGCTGTAATCTCTTTCAGATATACAGTATCCTGTGTCTTAGTAATCTGTACGGACGTTTCACCGTTTTCATCCGTCGCAGGTAACTGTGTGATCAGTTTTGTGCATTCTGCATCACTGTATAATCCAAAGACAGCACCAGACAGCTTTGCGTCTGACTTGGCATCTTTCTTGATCACCTTAACACTTGCCTGCTGTACCCAGGATACTTTAAAATCTACATATTTCTCATCATCAACGCCTTCACCAAATACCAGAGCCAGATCCTGGTTTCCGGAACCTGTTGAAATCTTATAAGCTGAATAATCTTTGGTAATGCTTCCTTTCATGGTTGCAGACCAGCTTCCTGCCACATCACTCACCTGTGTTAATGGTGCAGACAGATAAAACTTTGTACCACCACAAATTTCCACACTTTCTCCGGCTTTACTTGTTTTACCTGTTGTCAGGTTATGAAGCTGTACACCTGCTGGAAGTTTCATGGTAATGGTCTGTAACGCATCCGCATTAAATGTAATATCCTTTGTTCTCTGACTGTTGCCATCCACATAGGCTTTTACATCTGCATCCGAAAAGGACATTGCCACATCTGGAATTTCCGGCTGTGAAATACAGTAATTATAGAGTTTCATTGCCAGATTCTGTGCTGTACTGTTTGCACCTGAAAAAGCATCCCCACTTCCATTTGCATAAGATGCTGCCAGGTGTACCAAGATAAATCTGGCTCCTGTACTTAAATTGCCATATCCGTTTTCTTCTGTAAAAAAGCCATCATCACCAGAAGCCTTTGTACCGTAATAGCACACTTTTGCAAGTGCTTTCCCATCACCAACTTTATTGATCGTATAGGTTCCACTTCCTGGCCCTGGTTTGGATGGCTGCACACAGTATGCTGTAGCAGATATATTACCGAATTTTACAGTGTACTGATAAGTAAGATATGTTCCATATCCATAATCTGCATATCGGTATTCTGCCCCTCTGGTCACAGAAACCTGCTGTGAACTTCTGGCATTGCCTGCCGCAGCCATAAAGGTTACTGTTTCTCCGGCTTCCATTGCATACAGATCAATGCCATTACTCTCTGCCTGTTCCAGTACTTCTGAAACGGTTAATTCAGATTCCAAATCTGCTGTGCTTTCAGAATTTTGTGTTTCCCGGTACGACTCCGAATCCTCCTCGCTCTGCTCCGTATCCCCAGTATCATCCTCAACATTCACTGTACTGTCCGAAGAACGCTCTGACTGCACTTCTGTTTCCGGTTCTTTCACTGTAATATTTCTGCTGATTCTATAAGCAGGATGACCGCTGACTGGTTCCACTGCATAGACAGCCTTGTAAGTATCCGGTGTATGTGTGTCGAAATCTGTACCAGTTTCATTCTTTGCTTCATGGAATAAAATCTTGATCTTACTTTCATCTACACCTTCGATTCCAGACAGATCAACTTCTACATCAAATTCCTGCCCATAAGAAAGTTCAATGTCATTTGCCTTTACGATCTCGTCTGGATTAAGGGAATCCTGAACATCTTTTAATTCCGCATACTGCTGTTCAAATGGTATTTCTTCCGGTTCTAATTCAGAAGCCGAAACTGCTACTGGCTGAATAATGACAGAAGCCAGTGTTGCGACTGCCATAAATCCGGACAAGAATCTTTTGAATCTCATTTTCATTTTGACTGAATCCTCTCTTTCTTCTATTATCTGCCCTGTTTTCATGCAGGCTCACACCTGCATTATTCAATCATTGGAACCACCTCCCACATCTTATTGCTGATACAGAAATAACTCTGATAACAGCACATTCATATGGCAGTGCCTTTTTTGAAACACCGCCACATGGTATCTGCTGTCATCCTGTAAAACAGGAATGACACTCAGGTAAAGTTCAGGATCAAGCATTAAGCCGCAAGAGGTAATTCGTAATCGTTCCTGCAAAGGGTGCCTCCCATCTGTATCCCTTCACGTTTTCACCGGATTCCCGCCGCAAGAATGCGTAGCTGAAAAGTTCCGGGTATCCTCTCGCTGCTGGTATGAAATTGTCAAGGTTCAATTTTTAAGGGGTATTATTATCTCGAATTGAAAATAGACATTTGCCCCTTCACTAACCGCATGTGTGAAAGGGCAAAAATTAACCTGTTTGAAAAATTTTTTTAGAAATTTTTATTCCAACATTGTTTTATGTGTTTTCCAGTTGTTCTTTTAACTTCTCCAATACTTTCTTCCTCCGGTTTCTAATCGTCTTTGGGCAGCACCCAAAATACTGTGCTGTTTCTTTTACTGTAAATTCTTCAAAAAACAATAGCGTTATCAGTTCCGCATCCTCTTTAGTCAAATATCCCAGAGCTTTTTCCAGTTCCCGTATTTCTGACAATCTGATAACGATTTCTTCCGGTGATACTACCGAAAAAGAGCAGTCATAGCCTTTTTCCTGTAATTCCTCCATACTGCATACTCCATGCCTCTGCATTTTTTCAACCTGGTATCTTTCTTTTCTTCCAGCCTGATACCAGGCCAGATATACTGCCCTGGTAACTTCCACAAGCGTATCATTTACACGCAGCATATAGCGTTGTCTTTCTTTTGGCTTTTTACCAGGCATACTTCCAGTCTCCTTTTTCCAATGCTCTGGCAGAGTCATCCGAATTATTCCGCATTTTCTGCATTGCCTGTGAAATACACTTTGATACTGCCGGAACTGTAATACCCAGTTCATGCGAGACTTCTTTTTGTGTCTGCTGCTGAAAATAAATACGCTGTATCATCTGTCTTTGTCGCTCTGTCAGCAGATTCATCAACTCCCTGACTGTTTCCTCTGCAATGATTCTTTCAAGCAGACATTGTCCTTTATCTGCCAATTCGCACCATTCTTCGGAAATACAGCTATACGAAATGCAATTATTATGTTCTCGTGTTTCCCTGTTTCTCCACAGCCGGTCTTCGCCTTCTAATATCAGCCTTACATACCAGGGTTGATCATCAAAAAAATTCTCCTCAACAACTGCTATTTTTCTTTCTGCTTCATACACATAATCTCGACAGGTAAATAACGGAAAAACCGTTGCATAGTCCCCCACACAATAGAGAACATATCCGGTCTGATATGCGATAATTTCCGCACAATCCATCAACCTTTGCTTCGCAACTGCTACATCGTTTTCTCTTAAATATTTAGCGGACGGAACCTTTCTTCTTTCTTCCCTGTTACTTACAACCTGTTTCAATTCCTGCAATGTAAGCATAATTACCACCTTTCTGCCTGCTGGCAACAGGTGCCCATCAGCAGAAAGGATAGGATTCTTACTGTTCAACTGACAAAAAGGACAGTAAAAAACAGCTTCCGGTACACCCGTTTTTTTTAACGAGAGCCTGAAACTTCCTTACTGCCCTTTCTAATAGTTACAATATTCTCTACTTTATTTTCCGTCTGATGCCAGGATCAGACTTCTTGGCATTTCTTTCTGCTTTTATGTTCTTTTCATTTTCCATCAAAACAGAATAGTCTCCCATTGCATCATAAGGACACTGCCTCCGATAAAGCAAATTTTCTTCCCTTGTCATCAATCCTATCTCCCTTCTTTATCTCTCTGTTTTCCATTTTAACAACACAGGATTCTATTATCCTTAGCATATATGGGGAGTTTTTTTATTTTGCACCCCATATATGGTGAAATTTCACCTGTATTCATTAAAACTGTCTATTAGAGAATCTATGGTCTGCATGATAATTTTCTGCTCTTTCCATTCCATCTTCTGAATCCGGCAAAGCACTTCCTGAATTGATTCCTGCTTCTCTGTACCGCCTCCCTCTTTTCCCAGCAGGAGATTGGCATCCGTTTCCAATATCTCAATTATCTTCCTGAAAATCTCAACAGACATTGCCGTTTGACCACCTTCAATCCTGCTGACCGTATTGACACTGATACCTGCTTTTTCCGCAAAAGATTCCTGTGACAACTTCATTTCCTGCCTGCGTTTTCTGATTCGTTCTCCCAATTCAATAAGTTCTGTGGAAATTGCACGATTGCTCAATACGGTGTCTCCTTTCCTGCAATTTGTTCCAACTTTACGCCATTGTGTCGCAAAGTTTCCCGAAAAAAAGCAGCTAATTTTTGTCTTAGCTGCTTTTCAAAAGATCTATTTCATTTTATTCTCGGTATTTTATGTATCCCTGTAAGAACTGTAATCAGAAAAACGCAGAGATAAATGATTGCCTGTCCAATCATTGCCAGAAGAACGATGCTTCCGATCAATCCTCCGATCAGAAGATTCATTGTCCATACTGCCAGCGTGCCTCCGAGGTCAAAACCTCTTGGAACCATCCAGACACACATTTTTCCAATTCCAAACGGTATCCCCATCAGAAGTAACAGCAAGAGATAATTGCACTTCCCATCCTGGATGCAAAACGGTCTTAATACTGCAAACAATACCGCAACCACCAACACTGGTGCTATCACTTTTTTAATCATCTTCTTCATGTTCCTTTATCCTCCATACATATCGTGATTAACCTCTGCCTGATAATAGCTGTTTATCGTTGCCGGGGCATTATACAGGGCGGTCAGAAGATAGGCTTTAATATTCCCGACCTTGGTTGTATTTCGATTCAGACAAAACAGCACGTATTCGATATGCGAATAGTTCAGTTTCATAAATCTGCTTTTCACCAAAGCAACTGGTTTTTCTACTCCTGCAATACGAATCATACTATCCTCCGGCATCATCATAACTTCAATTATCAGTTCTACCAGTTCATCTACATCTTCCTTGGCATGATATTGATAATCTATGTTTTCGTGAATCACTTCACGATATGCTCTCATCTCCTCCATCACATCTTTTTTCTTTGGGAAATTATTTGATGTGATTGGATAAGATTGATTTATCTCAGTTTCACTAATATCAGTCTTGTTAATATCAGTATTATTAGATTGTGATTTCGGGTATTCTGGATTTGTGATTTCCACTATTCTTGAATGATGATTTTCACTATTTTGGAATTGTGATTCTGGAAATTCTGGATTTGTGGTTTCCACCATTCTTGAATTGTGATTTTCACTATTCTGGAATTGTGATTCCCCATAATCCTGAATTGTGGTTTTCACTACTCCTGAATGATGATTTTCACTATTCAGAGAAATGCCTGTTTTCCCCTTGTTTTCTGCTTCTTGTTGCAAATTTGCACATTCCTTATGTCTTTCCTGTTTCGATTGCAAATCTGCAATTTTTTTATGATCTTCCTGCTCAGATTGCGAATCTGCACAGCTACCTGTCGGCTTTTGATCTGGAACCTCTCTGATCATAAAATTTTTCACATAAATAACATTCGGTTTTCCCAGTCCCAGACGTTTCTTCTCTATCAATCCAATCCCATTACTGCTGTCCAGCTCTTTTACCAGTTTCACTGCCTTTTGAGTTCCACAGTTCATCAACTCTGCAATTTCTTCCACAGTGAAGATAATGTATACTCTGTCCTCTGAATCCAGCCATCTATTTTTAATGCTCAGGCTCATACGGTCCAGCATCAGACCGTATAATACCTTTGCTTCGCAAGAAAGAGTTTTAAAGCATGGTTCTGTAAACAGCACTTTAGGGACACGATAGAAGCTGTATTGTTCCGCTTCCATCCCTGTAAAATAATCAAACTGTATCTTCTGCATCTGCTACTCCTTCTCTGTTTTCTTTCCATTTATCCAAAAGCATGAAAATGACTTCTTCTATCTGTTCTTTAGAATACGTCTCTGGAAAATAATTGCCGATTTTCTTTGCCGGAAGCGTCACATTGATCTTACTGCTTTCCTTTTTTAATAAAACAGCATAGATATAACTCTGGTTTAATTTTCCGTTTGCACTGCACTCTTTTAACTGTTCTGCCTGTTGCTTTGTCGGAAAGATGCTGCTGTTGGCAATCACTTCCAGAAGCCACTCCTGTTCCTCTGGCTTCAGATAAGACAGCTTTTCTCCCACAATCATGGGAATTTTATTATTGTCCACATATTTTAGCAGGGCATCGGATAATGCTGCCAGACGGATATATCTCTGTACAGTTCTGCCACTGTCCCCGGCAGCTTCCCCAACCATATCTGCTGTATATTTTTCACCTTTGCTTCCCTGATGCTTCATTGCATCATATTTCATCTTATAAGCATGAGCTTTTTCACTTGGCAGTAGGTTTTCACGCTGAATATTAGAATCAACCATAATAATGACTGCTTCATCATCCGTATAATTTCGGACAAGAGCTGGCATGGTCGTCTTTCCGCACAGTTCACAGCCTCTTTTTCTTCTGTGACCGGAAATCATCTCGTATCCACCCTCGGATCGAGGTCTTACCAGTGCAGGAGTCAAAACACCATATGTTTTAATGCTCTCTACGGTTTCAGCCATTTTTTCATCATCGTTACATGAAACGGATGATTTTTAAGGGATAGAGCTTTGCCAGATCTATTTCCACAACCTGGTTCATACTCTTTTCCGGTGTTTCCTCTAATCCCAGTAATTCATCATAAGAGGTAAGCTGAATATCTTTTTTCGGTCTACGCATGTTTCAACACCTCCTGAACCAGTTCCAGATAGCTGTCTGCCCCCTTGCTTTTTCCATCATAGGCAAAGATACTTACACCCTCCGATGCTGTTTCTGCAAGGCTTTCTGTTCTCGGAATCGTCTGCTCAAAAATCCTAATGTCACTTCCGTATGTAGTTTTGATTGCCTGTTTGTTTCTCTTTGCATTATTGTAACGGCAATTATCCATTGTGAATAAAATGCCTTCTATCTGTAAATCCGGATTGAACCTCTGATGGATTCCCTTAACTACTTTCAGTAATTCCATGAGTCCATCTGCCGCATAATATTGTGGCTGCACTGGAATCAGAACACTGTCCGCTGCACTCAAAGCATTGAGCGTCAGCATTCCCAGGGATGGCATACAGTCAATCAGAATATAATCATACTCATCCTTCAGCAGTTCCAGATACTCTTTCAGCACCTTTTCTCTGTCCTCTACTGTAAATAAAGACATATCCATTCCGGCAAGCAATTTATTGGACGGAATTAGGTCAACACCTTCTTCATGGTGCAGAATTGCTTCTTTCGGATCAAATTCCAGGTCATTTTCTTCCTCGATCACATATCCCAGCTTTTTAAGCTCGGCTCGCAGAGCGGCAATACGGTCAGTCTCTTTTATTTTCAGGCTTTGTAATCCGGTGAAACGGAAAGGGATATTCAGCAAGGCACAGGTAACAACGAATGTTTGTGCCAAATCCGGAATGTCGATAAAGTCTTCTTCCAGTCTTTCCGGCGCTTTGCCTGTTTTTTTTCCAGTTTCACACCTTGCGATGTAAATTCGGTAGTTATACCTAAGCGTGAGAAAATCTTCTGCTCCCCGGCTATCTCCCTGATAACTGTTATGAAACAACCCCAATAATTCAATTTCTGCTTTGGGAGATAGGCGGCAATCTGATACCAATAGGAAGCTGCGCTCCAGTCATTTTCCACTTTGAAAGGAATGCTCTGATAGAGTTGTGGAGCAACGGAAATGCTACTGGGAGAAGTCATGCAGCTTTGGCTCCAAAGTCCTGCATCAGTTGCAATGTAAGATTGATATAAGGACGGGAAATTATCTCACCGCTTAAATGCAAAGTCAAACCGTCTTTGAGTGCCGGACCTATCATCAATAGAGCAGATATATATTGGGACTGACATTTCCTTTCAGTGTTATCATTGACACATTTCCTCAAACGGCTTCCGCATCCAGCCTTGACCAGGCCAGACATTTCCCATTCCTTTTTTATCGTTTCAATATCAGGCAATCATTGTCTCCCAAATTATCATAACCGGAAGTAATCACCTCCTCACCCGGCTCAAGCCCTTCCAGTACCTCGTAATACTGAGGATTTTGCCTTCCGATACGGATTTCCCTCTTATAGGCTTTCGAGCCATCTTCGGTTACGACATAAATCCAGCGCCCACCGGTTTTCTGGTAAAAAGTGCCCCGGGGAATCATTACCGCTTCCTCCGGCTGTCCTAACTGCAAGTTCAGACTATACGTCTGTCCGGTACGGATATTTTTCCGGAAGTGTGCCGTCGACTTGAAATCGGCCTTGAATTTACCGTCTCTCACCTCCGGATAGACTTTCCGGATCACAGCCTGATATGATTCATCCTGACGTTCAAACTGAGCCTCCAGTCCGGGCATTACCCGGTCGATGTAATGTTCATCAATCTGAGCCTCGATTTTATAACTACTCAGGTTATTGATCTGTCCGATCTTCATGCCGGAAGAAACGGACTGCCCCAGAACGACATCCAGCAGTCCCAGCTCGCCGTCAATAGGTGCCGTAAGAATCAGATGTTCCTTGCGACGGCGTATCATCTGCATGTTCACCCGCATGTTACTCAGACTTTCCTGCATCTGCTTCACCTGAATATTCCGGTACAGACTGTCCTGAACGGCCCGGTTCTTCACCAGTTCCAGCCGGCTTTTCGCCAGATCATAGTCCTCTTCTGCCCGCAGATATTCTTCCCTGGCAATCAGCTCTTCCTGATAAAGCTGCTTCTGGGCTTCATAGGCCCGGCGGTTTCGCTTGACATCTGTTTCCAGCTGCAACATTTCCTGATGTACACTCAGTTTTTCCTGCTCCATGGAAATCAGCGTATTCCGCAACAGGTTTTCCTTCTCGGCCAGATCTGCTTCCGAGTTCAGAATCTGCATATCCAGATTTTCGTTCTTCAGCTCCAGGATCTTATCGCCAGCTTTAACCTGCGCTCCTTCTTCCAGAAAAATCTCATGTACGACTCCCGACTCCAACGGACTGACCTGAATGGTCGTCATCGGCTGTACCTGCCCGCTCACCCGGATATAATCGTTGAACTCACCCGAAATCACTTCACTGACCGTAAGCGTGTCAGCATTGACCCGAAAGGTACGCAAGTCGCTCCGCAACAGGAGATAAGCTACGAAGACAACCACCAGTCCCCCCAGCCAGTAAGGAAGTTTCTTTTTACTGAACAATTGTGCTATTCCCTTTTTTTGATTCTATTTTCCGATCCATAAGTATCTGTATTTTATTGATTCAAATAACTGATTCCCTGATAATACTTGACTACGCTGCTTTTCAGCAGATACTGGAAACGGGCATTCAGCAGTTCTGCCTGTGCATTCAGATAATCATTCAGGACTGTCCGGAATTCTATCGGAGAAATCAGTCCCTGCATCAGCTTTTTCTCATTCAGGCGATAGGCCTCTTCCTGTACCATCGAGCGTTTCTCTGCCTGAAAGAATGCAGCCAGAGCTCCCTGACTGTCCTGTGCAGCCCGGGTTACTTCCGACTCAATATCGTGTAAGGTCTGTTCATATTCGGCCTGCATACGCCGCAGACCGTTCTTCTTTTTAGACAGGCTGGAGAAGCGGGAAAGCCGGTCGTACAAAGGAAACGACAAACTCAACTGAACATATTCACCTCCATTGTTCCGGAATTGGGAAGCAAAAGGAACTGCTGTATAATCCGTCCGCCCGGGATAAGTATAATAGCTGGTCGACCATCCCCCGCTCAGTGACAGAGAAGGAAGAAACTGCCAGCGGGCTGTTTTCAGTTCATAACGGGCCTGCTCCATCTTTCCTTTGGCAATGCGGCTGAAGGATGATTCTCACGGGCAAATCCGGCTATTTCCGCCACCGACTCCAGGCAGTTATCTGTTCCGGTAAACGGTTCCTTTACTGCCGACATATCTACAGCCAGTGTATCTTCCATCGGCCAGAGCATCAGAGCTTTCAGGGAAAGCAAGGCATCTTCCCGCTGGTTCATGGAGTTGATCAGCTGATATTCCCGGTCAGCCAGATCCGCTTCCATCTGCACCACATCAGCACGTCCTTTCTGTCCGAGCTCCAGTTTTCTCCTTACCAGAGTTACGTTTTCACGGGCTTCCTCTATCCGTGATTTCATTACAGCTACCATCTGGGAATGGAACAATACATTATAGTAAGCTTCCATCACAGCCAGACAGATTTCATCCTCAACTTTCTGTTCTTCGGAAATCCCCATCTTCACAGCAATGTTGGAAATCCGGATGTTGTTCAAGGCAGAAAAGCCATCAAACAAAGTAATGCTTCCACTGACCGAATAACCATTGTTGAAGGAAGTGCTGCTGATGTAAGTATTTGTTTCCGGATCGACTGCACGCCCGAAGTTACTGTAAGCATAAGTTCCCGCAGAAACGGTCGGAGTAAAAGCCTTCAGAATTGCATCCCTTCTTTCAATCAGCGCATCGGCATAAGAAGCGTCCTGTATGATTTTCTTCGTGGAATGTGCCACTGCATATTCCATGCAGGCATGCAGTGACAAAGGTTCCTGTGCCATCACTGCCGCACTCAGCCCCATTCCTATTGTCCAAATCATTATTTTTCTTTTCATCATATGTCCATTTTTCTACCTTACAGGAAACAACGACCTGTGCCAGAAAATTATAATCTGCTGATCATCGGAAGATTATAA
>ENA-OQDL01001168-OQDL01001168.1-human-gut-metagenome-genome-assembly--contig:-NODE-1168-length-13876-cov-5.216452_pt1 | contig 13876 bp, 10 predicted proteins | sample MGYA00242782_ERZ504609 | MGnify/ENA primary metagenome ERZ504609 (study PRJEB26092, sample SAMD00036320) | human gut metagenome | host: Homo sapiens | study: EMG produced TPA metagenomics assembly of... | reverse complement strand
TCACGGACACGGCGGTCATCTGAATACGGCGGGGGATACGGCGGCGGAACACGGTGACATCGCGATGGCCGGTGAATGCGGCGCGGCAAATCAAGAGAATCACCGCGAACGTGGTGACACGGATGCCGCCAGCGGTGGATGAGGAACCTGCGCCGATGAACATGAGTATGCTCATGAACACCTTGGTCTCATTCGTGACTTCGGGCACCCAGGAAATATCGAAACCGGCGGAGCGGGGCATGACGGCGGCGCTCATCGCACGGCGCATCTTCATGCCGGGGTCATCTGCGGGGAACAGGCCGGTATTGCTCCACTCGACCAGCAGGAACCAAGCCAGTGAGGTGGCCACCAGCACAGCGGTGGTCACCAAAGTGAGTTTGGTGGTGCAATGTCCAACGTTTCGGGCTGAGCCGCCGGCGTGCGCACTGCACCAGATTCAGCACCACGGGGAAGCCGAGCGTTCCGATGAATGCACTGATGAGAATCGGCAGCCCCACGCCCCAACGGTTCACATGCAGACCAGTGGCATCCGGCGTGAAACCGGTGTTGTTATAGGCCGACACCGCGTAGAACAGCGCCTGCCACAAGGTACGCCCCATATTGCCATGGTTCACGCGGAACAGGTCGGGCAGCAGCAGCACGAAGGTCAGCACCTCGGCGATGATGGAGGTGCCCAGCACCACGGTGAGCACGCCTTTGACCTCGGAAAGCTTCGTGGTGCCCAGCTCGTTCGCGGTGAGCATACGCTGGGAGACCTTGAGTCTGCGGGAAACGCCAAGAGCCACCATCGAGGCGAAGGTCATGACTCCCAGACCGCCGAACTGGATGGAGAACAGGACGACGACCTGGCCGAACATCGACCAGTATTCGCCGGTGTTCACCACCGGAATGCCGCAGGTGGACAGGGCCGAGACGGCGGTGAAGAACGCGATCGGGAAATTGGTGAAGATGATGTCCGATGTGGAGATCGGCAGCAGCAGCAAACCGGTGACGATGATGATCAGTGCGCCGAAATACACCATGGACAGACGGCCCGGGTGCCTGAGCAGACGGTCGGTGATGCTGATACGTCGAATGCGCTTGGCGGTTTTATCGCTTTTGTCTCGGCTCAGTACATCGGCTGAATACCACCATGACAGTCCCTTCGAGGCCTCCTCATTGGCGGAGGATTCGTCGAAGTCATTGGCCATGGGTCCTCAAGCTCCTCAACTGATACTGCTGTACGGTCATACGGCATGCCATCGCGCTGCGCACGGCACGCGTACGGTGATTGCGCGGCTGTACGCCATTGTATGCCGAAGCCTTACGATAATCGACTCTGTGGAACGTTGCCGGCGACGCGCCACGAAGCAGCATTTTTCGAACACCTGTACGACTGATGACGGTGTCTGCGGTTAGAATAATGAGCAGTGCGACCGAATCGACAGGAGGATGCCATGGCCAAGCGCAACGCGGTGGTGGTGACGCATACCAGGCTCAGGCAGACCGGAACCGTAGTGGCCGAGGCGGTGAGCCAGCTGCGAGTGGCCGGTTTCGAAGTCGCCATCATCGACAACACCGAGGCCCCCGATTTCGGCGTGCAGCCGCCGTGCGTGTCGGACGACACCGAAATCGTCGTGGTCCTGGGCGGCGACGGCACGATACTGCGCGCCGCCGAACTCGTCCACTGCACCCAAGTGCCGATTCTCGGCGTGAACATGGGGCATGTCGGCTTCTTGGCCGAATTCGAAAGCTTCCAGATCGACGAGGCGATCCGCCGGGTCTCCACCCACGACTATTCGATCGACGAACGCATGATCGCCCATGTGGACGTCTGGCTGCCCGGCGCCACCAAGCCCATTGAGGATTGGGCGCTGAACGACATCACACTGGAACGCGCCGACCGGGGCAAGATGGTCGAACTGTCCATCCGCGTGGACGATGTGGAGATGAACTCGTTCGGCGCGGACGGCGTCATCGTCTCCACGCCCACCGGTTCCACCGCCTACGCCTTCTCCGCGGGCGGTCCGGTCATGTGGCCGAACGTCAAGGCCCTGCAGTTGATTCCGTTGGCCGCGCACGCCCTGTTCGCCAGGCCGCTGATCATCGGCTCCGGCTCGACCTTCACCATCGATATTCTGGACGATTCCATGTCCGAAGGCTGGATTTGCTGCGATGGACGCCGTCAGCGCGCCCTGCCGCAGGGTACGCGCGTCATGGTGCGCGAATCGCGCGATACCTTGCGCCTCGCCCGACTCTCCGGCGTGCCGTTCACCAACCGTCTGGTCTCCAAGTTCGATCTGCCCGTGGTCGGTTGGCGCGAGCACGCGCGCAACGAGGCCTCGAGCCAGTCGCTGCATCACGGGCACACGTTCCCGGCGGCCGCGTATGCGGCTGGCGTTGCCGTTGCCGGTGACGCTGGCGTCGCTGGTACCGAGCCCGACAAGCCGGGCGAACGTGACGGCAAGGCAGGATCCTGATGCTCGAAGAACTCGATATCCGCAATCTGGGGCCGATTCGAGAAGCCACCATTGCGCCGGCCGCAGGCATGACCGCCATCACCGGTGAGACCGGTGCCGGCAAATCCATGCTGCTCTCCGCGATCCGACTGGTCTCCGGCGGGGCCGCCGAATCCTCGCGCGTCTCGGCCGGGGCGGACGAGGCTTGGGCCCAGGCGATTTTCGCGCTCTCGGATGATGCCGTCGCATCTGAACATTCCGGCGACACCAACGATGCCGGTTTCTGGCGATGCCGACAGTGGGTTCACCGGTGCTGCCGCGGCCGTGGCCAAGGCCCATGACGCGGGCGTCGACCCCGAAGACGGCGAACTGTTCCTTTCCCGCACCGTACGCGCTTCCGGACGTTCGCGGGCTGTGCTCGGCGGCAAGTCCGTACCGCGTTCGGTGCTGGGGGCCATCGCCGGCGAACTGGTTACCATTCATGGCCAGACCGATCAGCTGAAAATCGCGGCCTCCTCACGGCAACGCGAGTTTCTGGACCGGGTGGCCGGAGACGAAGCCGAACTGGCCGCCTACCGCAAGGCGTGGGATGCGCTGGCCGCCATGGATGAGCGGCTGGAACGCCTGCGCTCGCAGGAATCCTCTGCCCGCCAACAGGCCGACTACCTGCGCGAATCCATCGACCGCATCAACCGAATCGACCCGCAGCCGGGGGAGGATGAGGAGCTGAAGGCGCGCCGCGAACGCATCGAAAACGCGGCCGACATCGCCCAAGGCGTGGGTTCGGCGCTGGGCGCGCTGGATGCCTCGCAGGTGGATGTGGACGCCGCCGACGGCGCTTCGGCCGTGGAACTCATCAATCATGCGGTGACCTCGTTGCGCGCGATTCGCGTCGGCGGCACGTTCTCCGAGCAGGCCGATCGGCTTGAATCCATCAATGCCGATTTGGGCGACGTGGTGTTCGCCCTGAGCCAGGAGCTGGGCGACGAAGGCAGCGTGGAGGATCTGGACCAGATCAACGGCCGTATCCACGAGCTTGGCGACCTCGCCCGTCGGTGGGGCCCACCTGCCGACGTGCTCGCTTGGCGGGACAAGGCGGCGTTCGATCTGGAGGATCTGGATGCCTCGCCGGAAAAGGTCGCCGAACTCGAATCCGAACGGCAGACGCTGTACGATGCGGCCCTCGCCGCCGCCGACGTGCTGAGCGCCGCGCGCGTGGCTGCCGCTGCCGACTTGGGTGCGCGCGTCACTGAAGAACTCGGCTCGCTCGCCATGCTGGGCGCCTCCTTGGAAGTGCGCGTCACGCCGCGAGACAAGGCCGATGATCCGCTCGGCCCGTATGGTCGCGACGATATCGCGTTCCTGTTTACGCCGTTCGAGGGGTCGCCGCAGTTGCCGATGGGCAAAAGCGCTTCGGGCGGTGAACTGAGCCGACTGATGCTGGCCTTGGAGCTGGTGGCCGCCGACACGCGCGGCGGTGCCGACCAGACCTTCATCTTCGACGAGGTTGACGCCGGCGTGGGTGGCAAGGCCGCGGTCGAACTGGGCAAACGTCTGGCACGGCTGGCCCGCAGCGCGCAGGTCATCGTCGTCACCCACTTGGCGCAGGTCGCCTCGTGGGCGGACGCGCAGTTCGTGGTCACCAAGGAGCCGTCGGATGCCGATGACGACGATTTGGGCGTGGTCACCACCATCGCCGAAGTCAACGGCGAAACCCGCGTCCACGAAATCGCCCGCATGCTCTCCGGCAGCGAATCCGAAGCCTCCCTGGACCACGCCCGAGAACTCCTATCCGATTCTCGGCTTACGCTCCCGCTGGCGGGAGCTGGCGCCGCAGGCGACTGAGGGTGGTTGAAGAAGAAGGAGATTAGCAAATGGCCAAAGCCGCCATATTCGACCTCGACGGCACCCTCCTAGACTCCATGGGAGTCTGGGACCAAGTCGACATCGACTTCCTGAACAAGCGCGGAATCGAAGTGCCGCCCGACTACATGACCAAAGTCTCCGCCATGCAATTCCGCCAGATCGCCGAATACACCATCGCACGCTTCGGCCTTACAGACACGCCCGAAGAGCTCATGCAGGAATGGGACGACATGGCCAGCGTCGCCTATTCCACCACGGTCGAAGCCAAACCCGGCGCGCTTGACTATCTGCGCGATCTGAAAGACTCCGGTGTCAAACTGGGTGTCGCCACCTCGCTGCCCCCGCGTCTGCGTGAGCCGGCGCTACGCCACGTCGGCATGTTCGATTTGTTCAACGATATCGTCTCCGTCGATGACGCGAACGACGTCGGCAAGGACCAGCCCGACGTCTACCTGCTCGCCGCCAAGCGCCTGGGTGCTGCACCGGCCGACTGCACAGTGTTCGAAGACCTGCTGGTCGGCATGAAGTCGGCCAAATCAGTCGGCATGAAGGTCTGGGCCATGCACGACGACTCCTCCGCCTCCGATTGGCCCGAGATCTGCCACCTGGCCGACGGTGTCCTCTTCGACTTCCACGACGCTCCGCGCGTGCTGTGATAAAAAAGTTACACCCCCGCTGGCGGGGCTGTCGGCGGGGCGTTGTTGGGCATGGGTACCCCTTTCCGAGGCCATTGTAGGCACGAGTCATGTTTCGACACTATAAGTTGACGATGTATTTGCTCACTGTTCAACTGTTATGTAACACACCTTGACAGTTAAGCAGAACAGTTATACTGTGTTGTATAACAGCTAAACAGCTGGGGTGCTAGTCAACCACAATCGAAAGGGGCATAGGTGAAACTGATCATCTCATCCGTGTCCGGTGAACCCATCTACGAGCAAATCAAAACCCAAATCCGTTCGGCGGTGCTCAGCGGCGAGTTGAAGGCGGGCGAGGCCCTGCCTTCCTTGAGGAAACTCGCCAAGGAGCTGCGCATCTCCGTACTCACCGTCACCAGGGCGTACAACGAACTGGCCGATGAGGGCGTGGTGCAGAACATCCAAGGCAAAGGCACTTTCGTGATGGACAAGGGCAACGAACTGATGCAACGTCAGCTCGAAACCCAGATTCGTGAAAGCCTGGCCGAGGCAAGCCGGGGCGCCAAAGCCGCCGGCATTCCGCTGGACGCATTGGACCGCATGCTCGAAGAGGAATACCGCAAGGAATAACCTCAAGAAAGGACCATGGACATGACCGCCATATCCGAATCCGACGCGATGGCGTTGCAGGTCACCGACGTCACCAAACACTATGATTCCGGCTTCACGCTGGACGACGTGACCTTCGACCTGCCCAAGGGCTACATCATGGGACTGATCGGCCCGAACGGCGCCGGCAAATCCACCCTCATCAAACTCATCCTCAACATGATTCACCGCGACGCCGGTTCGATTCACGTGCTCGGCCTCGACAACATCGCCAACGAGGAGCCCGTCAAAGAACAACTCGGCGTGGTGTTCGACTTCAGCTACATGCATGAACAGTGGCAAGTCAAGAACATTGAACGTATTGTCGCGCCACTGTATCCATCATGGGACGGTGGATGCTATCACAAGTATCTGGATACTTTTGGCCTTGGTGGCGCACAGAACGGCAAGAAACATATCAAGGATCTTTCCCGCGGCATGCAGATGAAGCTGATGCTCGCCATCGCATTGAGCCATGACGCCAAACTGCTGATTCTCGACGAGCCGACCAGCGGACTCGATGTGCTTGCCCGCGACGAACTCATGGATATCCTGCATGCCTACATTGAGGATGGCGAACATTCGGTACTGTTCAGCACCCATATCACTGCCGACCTCGAACGTGCTGCTGACTTCATTACCTACATCACCGATGGCCGTCTCTACTACACCGGTCCGAAAGACGAGTTTGAGGAATCGTTCCGCCTGATTAAGGGCGGTCCAGACGAACTGGCACAACTGCCTGCGGACGTGGTGCTGGGCTCACATACGTATGCCACCGGATTCGATGCGCTGGTCCGGTCAGACAGGCTTGATGCTGTTGCGTCGGTGGTTTCGGGGCTTGTCGTTGAATCGGCTTCCATTGATGACATCATTCGACTGACCAATGCCCATGATTCCAATCGTGACTTGAGCGGGAGGTGAGCGGCCATGGAGGCAATACTGAGGGTGTCGCGGTCTCGGCAACATGCATTGACCACTGCATTGCGCGTCGATATGGCCTACCTGTGCGTCGACGTACGGACTGTGCTCTCGTTGTTGTTGGCACCGTTGTTCTCCGTCATCTTTCAAGGTGAAGCTTATGGTGATGGCTTCGGCTATCGCATGGGTGTCATCATGACGGTATTCACCTGCGTCATGTGGGTGCTAACCATGGCGGTTGCTGACTTACAGAACGGATATCGACTTCGTGGCATTATTCCGGCTTCGAGGAAGAGTCAGGTGGCCGCGCGATATGTGGTTGGATTGGTGATTTCCGTATTGTCGATAGCGATGATTGTTCTGATTGACGGGTTGCAAGTGCTGGTCAATCCGGATTGGTCATTCGCGGGCAATCTGTGGGCGGCGCCGTTGGGAGGTTTCTGCACCGCGCTGATGATCGCGCTTATCGTGCCCACGGGTTATCTGTGGACCAAACTAGGCGGTCTTCAAGTCACGATGATGGTGATCTATGTCGTTGTATTGGCTGTATCCATACTGCTATCTATTTTGCCTGCTTCGGTGACCAGAGGATTGGCCCATGCCGCGAATGCCGTCATCGCGCAACGATTGTGGCTGGTTATTGCGGTATTGACAACGACGGTTGTGGCATATGGAATCTCGTATGTGATTGCCTCTCGCATATTTGCTTCAAGGGAGTGGTGACGATGAGCTGGAAATCCGTAGTAAAGCAATGTCGATTCGATTGTGTCGGGATGGGTCTGTTTAGCGTGGCGAATATGGTATTTCTGCTGGTTCTCCCGGTGCTGTCTATCGTGGTATCGCTGGCGATGATATCGACCCACGTCGATGAACACGTTGCCAGTGGTCTGATGGGCGGACTTGGAGGTTTGGCATCGACGATGGCATGTATGAGTGCATTGGGGCCTGCTGCATCCGAGGAATCTGCAGGGCACAGTGCCATGCGAGGGCTGATTCCTGTTTCACGCACTGCGCAAGTTGTAGGTCGGTACCTTTTTCTGTTGGTGGTTGGTCTGCTCTGGGCTTTGGACGTGGTGATATGCGGCGGCGTCTTCATTGTCTTTGGCGATATAGCAGATATGGGGTGGATCGGTACCTTGGCAGCAGGTGCTTTCATCTTCGCTTTGGCTATCATTCTTGGGTCGGTGCTGCTGGCCTGTGCATGCCGGTTCACCTTCCGCAAGATGATGATGGCCTTTGGCGCGGTCATGGTTGGCTTGTATGCCGTCATTGCGCTGCTGGCTCGATTGCCTGTCGACTGGCAATGGCTATTGCTGAATATTGCCGATTTCCTGACGATCTGGTGGCATACGGCGCTTGTTCTTGCCGTGTTGTGTCTGCTCGCATTTTTTGGCTCCATGCTTATAGCCATCCGCATCTACCGAGCCAAAGAACTCTAGCCGCGCATTTGTCCGACCGCGAATGAAAAGAGACCGACAGGAATCTGTCGGTCTCTTTCCGTTATCGGTGTGTTATCAGTCCACCAGATCCAGAGCGATTGGCTGGTGCGGTTGCTGGGAATCGCTTTCATTGGCCGTGCGGCGCGCGCGGATGGCGGCGGCTGCGCGCTTGACGGTCTTGATAACTTCCTGCAGCACCACCACGCCGAAACCGACCGCGATGATTTTCAGCCACATGTCGATCGGCAGCGGCACGGTGCGGAACATCGCGCCGCCGAATTGCACCACTAGCACCTGAAGTGCGAACATCAGCGCGAACACGCCGATCATCACCTTATTGCGCAGCAGATTGGCGAACAGGCTGGCGTTGCCCAGCTCGCGGCTGTTGAAGGCGTTGAACAGCTGGAATACCACGAACAGCGTGAACAGAATGGTCGACTGCTGTTCGGCGGTGCCGCCCATGAAGTTCGTCCAGCTTTGCGCCATGAACACCACGGCGATGAACGCGCCGGAGACGATGATGCGCTCCAGCATGCCGCGCGAGACGATGCCGGCGTCGCGGCGGGTGGGCCTGCGGTCCATAAGATTGTCGCGAATCGGCTCCATACCGAGCGTCAGCGCGGGCGGGCCATCCATGATGATGTTGACCCACAGCAGCTGCAATGCGGTGAACGGCGCGGCCAGACCACTGAACAGCGAGGCGAGTACCACGACCACCGAAGACAGGTTCACGGTGAGCTGGAACTGGATGAATCGCTGGAAATTCTCGTAAATGCCACGGCCCCAGTGCACGGCCTTGACAATGGTGGCAAAGGAATCGTCCAGCATCACGATATCGCTGGCTTCCTTGGACACCTCGGTGCCGGCGATGCCCATGGCGATGCCCACGTCCGCGTTCTTGATGGCGGGCGCGTCGTTGATGCCGTCGCCGGTCACCGCCACCACATTGCCCTGGGCTTTCAGAGCGTTCACCACGCGCATCTTGATAACCGGCGTGCTGCGGGCGATCACGCGGATGCGGCCGATTTCGCGGGACAGTTCCTCGTCGCTCATTTCCTCGATCTGGCGCGCCTCGACGGCGATATGCCGCTCGTCCAGAATGCCGAGTTCGTTGGCGATGGCCGTGGCGGTCACGATGTTGTCGCCGGTGAGCATCTTGAGCTCGATGCCCGCCTTGCGGCAGCGCTCCACGGCACCGGGCACATCCTCGCGCAGGGGATCCACGATGGCCACGAAGCCGTCGAACATCATGCCGGATTCCAGATTGGCGCGGTCGGCAGCGTAATCGAGGGCCGCAGTGTCGGCGTCCTTATCGGAAATATGGCGGTGGGCGAAGCCGAGCACTCGGCAGGACTGCGCCTGGAACTTCGCGATCTCCCGTTCGATTTCGCCGCGCGTCTTGGCGTCGACGGCGCACAGGTCGAGCATCTTCTCCGGGCTGCCTTTGGCGAACACGGTAATGCCGTCGCCGTCACGCACCACAGTGGTCATGCTCTTGGTCTCCGACGAGAACGGATACGTGTGGAGCACCGTCGCGCGCTCGCGGCGAATCCGGTAGTCGAGTCCGGCCTTGTGCGCGGCGGCCAACAGTGCGCATTCGGTGGGGTTGCCGATGAATTCCGGCATCGCGCCGGCCTCGGCTTCGGTGGCGCCCGGGCAAGGTCACGTCGGCGGGTGCCGTTGACGCAGAAGTTCTCCAGCAGCATGCGGTTCCTGATCTGCTCGGGCTTCTCCAAGGCGCGGCCCGGTGCATTGTACGCCTCGATCACGGTCATGCGGTTCTGGGTCAATGTGCCGGTTTTGTCCGAGCAGATCACGTTGATGCAGCCGATGGTCTCGCACGCCACCATCTTCTTGACCAGCGCGTTCTGCTTGGACATTTGATGATGTTCACCGCGAGGCACGCGGCCACGATGGTCGGCAGGCCTTCGGGCACGGCGGCCACGATCAGCGTTATGGAGGTGATGAACGCCTCGGAAATCGTGTCGAACGAGGCGGTGCCGGAAGCCACGAACCGGGTCACCTGAAGCACGAACACCAGTGCGGCCACAATCGAGCCCACCACGGCGATCACCTTGCCGAGCTTCGCGAGCTTCTCCTGCAGCGGCGTCATACCGGTGTTGGCGGCGCGCAGTTCGCGGGCGATCTTGCCGAACTCGGTGTCGTCGCCCACGGCGGTGACCACGGCACGGCCATTGCCGGCGGTCACGAAGCAGCCGGAATACAGCATGTTCGTGCGGTCGGCCACCGGGGTCTTCGGGTCGGTGAACACGGCGTCGGCGGCTTTGGCACTCGGCACGCTTTCGCCGGTGAGCGCGGATTCGTCGGCGGTCAGATCGTTCGATTCGATGAGGCGCGCATCGGCCGGCAGCTTGTCGCCGGTGCTGATCTGCAGCACATCGCCGATGGTGATGTCTCGCTGCGACACCAGCGTGACCTCGCCGTCGCGCACCACGGTGACGGTCGTGTCGTCATTGATGTCGTTCAGCGCTTCGAATGCCTTGGCACTGCGGCCCTCCATCACCACGGTGATTGTCACGGACAGGGCGATGGCGAAGAAGATGCCCACGCATTCGAGAATGTCGGCGTGGCCGCCGGCCATGGCGCGGGTGATGTTGACGCCCAGGGTGATGGCCGCCGCGATCATAAGCATGATGAGCATCGGGTCGGCGGCCGTCTTGGCGATGCGGGAAAGCATCGATTCCGGCTTCGGCTTGGTGAAGGCGTTGGGGCCGTACTGGTTCAGGTTGTGCGCGGCCTGTTCGCTGGTCAGGCCTTGATGTGCATCGGTGCCCAGCGTGCTGATGACTGCTGGCGCATCCTGCATGAATGGTGCGGGCGTCTGCCCGTTGGCCGTGGTCATATGTTCCTCTCGTTTGGTTGACACACCGCACTGAAACCCGCGTAATATCACTCGCGTACCGCGCAACATGGCGGCACGCAGCCAAACGAATCGTTGACGACCATGTATCGCATACTCCGCGGTACATGAGTCTCGTCATTTAAGGCAAAGCCAGACCGTAACGGAACTGCCGACGGCCACGATGTTGACTTGCCACATTGCGGTTTGGGCCGAGCCCTTCGCCGCAATGCTGTCTACTCCCTCATGGGACTATTCAGTTGCAGGAACAGAACCTAACAAACCACATGGATTTTCCCGTTCGCCGGCAGCATGGCGATTCCCGCCTTCCTAGAAAAAACAAGCAACACGCCATTGGCTCGTTGCAGGTGAAAAGCCGCAAGAAAGCCGCGCGTGACAAGGCTCGGACATGCTTGAACATGCCTGGACCTTCGACTTGTGACATCAGAAAACAAAAAACCGATACATGCTGGTAAAGCATGTATCGGTTGGGAATTGTCAGTTAGTGCCGTCAGCGGACTATCACAGCGCCTGGGCGGCCTTTTCGACGTAATCTTCCATGCCGTCGATGGCCACGACGTCCTTGAACCGCACGTCGGCGGTCTCAAGACCACGCAGGGCGGCCGGGGCGGTGGTGCCGGTCTCGTGGGCCAGCACATCCATGCACTCGAAGTCGGTGCCGGTGGCGTCGAAGCCCAATGCCTCGTTCACCACGCGCGGGAACTTGTAGGGGCTGGCGGTGGAGAGCAGCACGCGCGGGGTCAGCGGGTCGCGCGGCATCTGCTCAAGCAGGTAGTAGCCGCAGGCGGTGTGCGGGTCGATCACGTAGTGGTTCTCGTCCCAGCAGTGCTTGATGGACTCGCGTACCTGATCCTCATCGGCCCAACCGGTGCCGAAGATCTGACGAATCTTGGCCAGCAGTTCTTCCGGGATCTCGTACGTGCCCCACTTGTTGAGGTCGTTCATCAGCATGGAGATCAGACGGGTGTCGCCCTCGGACAAGTAGTACAGCATGCGCTCCAGGTTGGAGGAGATGAGGATGTCCATCGAGGGGGAGATGGTCTGGAAGAACGGGCGCTGGCGGTTGTAGGTACCGGTGGTCAGGAAGTCGAACAGCACGTTGTTCTTGTCGGAGGCCACCACGAGGTGCTTGACCGGCAGACCGAGCAGCTTGGCATAGTAGCCGGCGAGGATATCGCCGAAGTTGCCGGTCGGGACCACAAACTCGACCTCATCGCCGACGTTGATCACCTGGTCGGCGAGCAGTTGGGCGTAAGCGGAGAAGTAGTAGACGACCTGCGGCACCAGACGGCCCACGTTGATGGAGTTGGCGGAGGAAAGCACCACGTGCGAATTGCCGGCGAGACGCTCGGCCAGGGCGCGGTCGCCGAAGATGCGCTTGACCGCGGACTGGGCGTCGTCGAAGTTGCCTTCCACGGCGGCCACCTGCACGTTGGAGCCGGCCTGCGTGGTCATCTGCAGCTCCTGGACCTGGGAGACCTTGCCTTCCGGGTAGAAGACGGTGATCGCGGTGCCCGGGGCGTCCGCGAAGCCGGCCAGCGCGGCCTTGCCGGTGTCGCCGGAGGTGGCGGTGAGGATCATGATCTTCTCGTCCGCGTCGCCATCGGCCGGCGTGGTGTGCGCCATGAAGCGCGGCAGGATCTGCAGCGCCACGTCCTTGAACGCGGAAGTCGGGCCGTTGAACAGTTCGAGCACGTAATCGTCACCCAGGGGCTTGAGCGGGGTGATGCGCTCATCGGACCACTGTTCGCCGTAGGCGTCGGCGATGCACTGGCCCAGCTCCTCGGCCGTGAAGTCCGGCAGCAGCGCGCCCAGCACCTCGGCGGCGATTTGCTGGTACGACTTGCCCGGCAGGGAGGCCACGTCCACCTTGGTCTTGCCCAACGCGTCCGAAACGAACAGGCCGCCGTCATCGGCGATGCCCTTACGAATCGCCTGCTTGGCGGTCAGCGAATCGGTGGTGCTACGGGTGGAATGGAAGGTGGTTGTCACGATGAATCCTTCTGCCTGAAAGGGATGATGAATCCACATCAGTCTAGCGTGGGCCGTGGGCAGAAGGGCCGTCCGTCTCGCATAGCCGACCGGTCGCACCGGCGAAAATCACCATTGCCATCGAACGGGGACCGGCCATATCATGAAACAGGCCGGCTGCAAACGGGCCATACAGTAAGGCGACAACGGCGAATCAATTGTCGTCCATACCAAAGGAGCACCCATGACCGCTTCACCCCTTGCGCAGAAAGCGACCGATGCTTTCAACGCGCCGATCTGCGAAACCGATCCTGAGATCGCCGAACTGCTGGACTCCGAACTGGGCCGCCAGCGCAGTGGCCTTGAGATGATCGCCTCTGAGAACTTCGTGCCGCGAGCGGTACTGCAATGCCAGGGCTCCGTGCTGACCAACAAATACGCCGAAGGCTACCCCGGCCGTTTCTACCACGCCGAGGCGTACGGCGTGAACCCCGAGACCTTCCGCATCGACCCGGAGATCATCCGCCAGCGCACGTTCGACGGTGCCAAGATCCTTGCCGAACGACTACTGGCCGACGACGTCAAGGCCAACGGCATCTCCGTGCTGACCGGCGGCACCGATGTGCATCTGGTGATGGTCGACCTGCGCAACAGCGAGATGGACGGCCAGCAGGGCGAGGATCTGCTCGCCGCCTGCGGCATCACCATCAACCGCAACACCGTGCCCTTCGACCCGCGCCCGGCCTCGGTGGCCTCGGGCCTGAGAATCGGCACGTCCGCCCTGGCCACCCGCGGCTTCGGACCCAAGGAATACGAGGAAGTCGCCGACATCATCGGCACCGCGCTCGCCGCCGGCCCGTCCGCCGACGTGACCGCGCTGAAGGCCCGCGTCGACAAGCTCGCCGAAGACTTTCCCGCTCTACCCCGACCTGGACCAGATTCACTGATTTTTGCGGATGTACGCGGCTCCCTCATCAGAGGGAGCCGCGCTTATATCCCCGGCTATCTTCGGTGCAATATGGGTCGAAACGGGCAATGCGGCCCATTGTGGGTTACTCTTGTTTTTTATGAGCG
>ENA-OQDL01001167-OQDL01001167.1-human-gut-metagenome-genome-assembly--contig:-NODE-1167-length-13887-cov-3.341279_pt1 | contig 13887 bp, 10 predicted proteins | sample MGYA00242782_ERZ504609 | MGnify/ENA primary metagenome ERZ504609 (study PRJEB26092, sample SAMD00036320) | human gut metagenome | host: Homo sapiens | study: EMG produced TPA metagenomics assembly of... | reverse complement strand
AGAGGAATGCGCGCCGGGTATCATCTGCCGGTCCGGTAGAAGTTGTTGTACATTGAGTCTGATTCCGGGCGGATATTTTCGCAGCATCCGCTTTATGACGGCGGTGGGTGTAGGTGATGGCTCCTTGTCTGCATTTATCTAGGCAGTCCATGCATGCCACGCAACGGCTGTAATCAATTTCGTGGGTTTTGGAGTTGATGCACGATGCCTTGCAGTTGCGTGCGCAAAGTCCGCAGCCGTTGCACTTCTCGGTATCTATGACCGGTTTGAAAAGAGAATACCCGGACAGGAAACCGAGCACCGTACCTACCGGACAAATCGTGTTGCAGTACGTACGTCCGCCTCGCCATGCCAATATGATGAGCACGACAAAAGTAAGGGCCGCAATGATGAAGGTAGGCAGGCTTTTCATCCATACCTCTGTTTCATAGAAAGCGTAGCTGTCCGCCCGTTCCGCCAGATATGCCAGCAGATTATTGCCCCACTGATAGACGGGAGCGAAGAGACTGGAAGCGATGCGCCCGTAAGAGCTATACGGTTCGAGCAGCGAAGCAACCGCATGAAAGCGCACGCCTGCAACGAGGGTCACGGCAAACACTGCCAACATTCCGTAACGCAGCCATTTCCTGGCGGGAGAATAGCGGAAACGGTTTTTCTTCCGCTTGCCTGCAAACCGGGAAATGACATCCTGAAATACGCCGAGCGGGCAGATAACGGAGCAATAGACGCGTCCGAACAGCAGGGTCAATGCAACAAGTAGCAGTACCACGCCTGCATTCAGTGCGAGCAGTGCGGGGAGGAACTGTATTTTCGCCATCCAGCCCATCCAGCCGTGCAGCGTTCCGGTGAAATCGAGAAACAGGAACGTGACGAGTGCAAAGAATACAATTGCAAGTGTCAGTCTGATAGTACGTAACATAGTCATAATAGTTTTATCATTGCAAAAATAAGGAGTTTATAATTAGTTTGTGTATATGGATTACGTTTGTTTTTACCGATTTTACAGAAAAAAGCTTATTTCTTGTTCAATTCCTGTTTCTTTCAGAAAATCCCGGTCGTGTGAGACTGCAAGTACGGTACCTTGATAGTTACGTATCGTAGCTGTGATGATTTCAATACTTTCGATGTCCAGATTATTGGTGGGCTCGTCCAGAATAAACAGGTCGGGAGTGTTATCGGCAATCATCAGACAGCAGAAGGCAAGACGCATTTTCTCACCGCCGCTTAATTTGCTGCAAGGCTTGTTCCAGACGTCCTGCGGGAAAAGGTAACGGTTTAAGATGGTCTTTGTTTCATGCTCCGGCAGATGCCGCAGATTGAAGGCTTCCGCTTGTTCCGAAACGGTATATTCATTTTGGATAAGGGAGTACTCCTGATCCAGATAAATATAGGTAAAGTCTGCACGCTCTATCGTTCCGCCGGTCGGTGTCAGTTCGCCGGTAATCAGTTTCAGCAGGGTTGTTTTGCCGCTGCCGTTATCACCTTTAATGCAGAACCGGTTGCCGCTGCGTAGCTGAAAGCTGAGCGGAACCGTCCAAAGGTTTGTGTTGCTGTCCGGATAATGAAAGTTGATATTCTGTGCCGTGACGAGTATTTTGCCTATATGCAATGCCGAAGCATTGAAGTCGGTTTTCAGCTTGTTTGTTTGCGGCAGGGAGCCTTTCAGGTTTGTTATTTCCTGTTGAATCTTGTCCGTTTTTTCGGCATGGACATTGCTGAGTTTGCTACTGCTGTTTTCGGCATGATTCTTCAGACCGCCTAACAGAATACGCGGAATACCTTTCTTTATGGAAGCCTTTTCGCCTCGTGTGTTTTGTCTGGCTTTCCGTTCTTCCATTTCACGGGCGGTCTTGCGGGCGAGGCGCAAGGCCTTTTCTTTTTCTTCCAACTGCTGTTGCAGGGCATTGCGGTGCACTTCCTTCTGTTCTTTGTAGAAGTCGTAATTGCCGCCGTAGCAGGCCAGTTCGTTGCGGGAGAGTTCGCAAATGGCGGGTAACAGATTTAGCAGAGTACGGTCGTGACTGATAACGAGCACCGTAGCCGAAGTGCGGTGTACGAAATCATACAGACGTTTCCGCCCGGCAGTATCCAGATGATTGGTCGGTTCGTCCAGCAGTAGGGTGTCCGGTTCTTTCAGTTCCATGCCGGCAAGGAACAGGCGTGTTTTCTCTCCGCCGCTAAGCCCCTCTAACGGGCGTAAAAGAGAGATACCGTTCAAATGCCAGGCGTGGAGAACGGCTTGGGTACGCTCTTCGATATTCCAGTCGTTGTCGAGCCGGGCAAAGTGTTCTTCCGCTGTATCACCGTTCAGAATGGCATGGAGTGCAGTTAGCTTACGGTCTATGCCTAATACCTGCGCAACCGTCCGGCCGTCATATTGTCCGAAATGTTGGGGCACATAGTAAAGATGTCCGGAACAATGCACACTACCGGTGCCCGGCGATGCTTCTCCCGCAAGGATACGCATCAGGGTGGACTTTCCGCAACCGTTATTGCCTGTCAGCGCGGTCTTTTCTCCGGCATTGATAATCAGATTGAGGTTGGAAAACAAAACTTCCTTATCGGTATGGGTATAGCTAAGGTCTTTAATAATGATACTCATAAATTTACTGTGTTTAGGGTAGATAACATAGGTGTCTGTACGACACACTTTCAACTCTTGTAAGGCTGTGGGGAACAGACAAACACAGTAAAGGCTAAACATTTTCCTTTTGAGTGATGCTCAGCGTTCTGATATGAAAAGCATATATAAAGCGATGTTTACCGAAATGTGCTGTCTTTATTTGGATATTCTCATTGGTGGTGGTATTTGTTGGTTAGCAGTTGCAAAGGTAGGTATTTGTTTTATAACATGGAAGACGCATCGAACGAAAGCGGCAGCAATGCGCCCACACTTCTCAATTCATAAATGCCTTTTTCGCCGGACAGCAGTATGCGCATGGGACGTTTGAAACGTTTTTCCGTTTCGAGCATCACCTGCCGGCAGGCGCCGCACGGGGGAATCGGTTCTTCCAGGAACTCGCCGCGTTCGTTGCGGGCGGCTATGGCAAGTGTCTCCACAGCCTGGTCGGGATATTGGGAGTTGGCATAGAACAAAGTGGTGCGTTCCGCGCAAAGCCCCGACGGATAAGCTGCATTCTCCTGATTGGTTCCGGTAACGATGATATTGTTTGCCAGCCGGGCGGCCGCGCCCACCGAGAAGTGCGAATAGGGGGCATAACTGCGGTAAGTTGCCTGCCGGGCGGCATCCAGAAGCTCGCGGTCGGCGGCATTCAGCTCTTCGTATTCGTATATCTTGATGGCAATCTGTATGTTCAGGTCCTTCATAGAATAATGGTTTATTGTAATTAATGTTACAAAGATAGGAAAGAGATTGGTTTTTTCAATTCTTTTGCAGACTTTTGTGTCAAATTCAACACTCGAAGCATGAAACCTATATTCAGACTGACTGCTATCATAGCACTTCTCCTTATTTGCGTGGCTGTGCAGGCACAACGCAGAAATTCCCGTTACAACGAATATATCAAACAATATGCCCCGCTTGCCGTGGAGCAGATGAAGGAACATAAGATACCCGCCAGCATCACACTGGCACAAGGCCTGCTGGAGAGCGGTGCGGGACAAAGCGCACTGGCACGCAAGAGCAACAACCACTTCGGCATAAAGTGCCATAGCGACTGGCGCGGGCGGAGAGTGTACCACGACGACGATGCCAAAGGAGAGTGCTTCCGCGCCTATCGCCACCCGAAGGACTCCTACGAGGACCACTCGCTCTTCCTGAAACGCGGCGCACGCTATGCTTTCCTGTTTAAGTTGAAGATTACCGACTACAAAGGCTGGGCGCGCGGCCTGAAAAAAGCGGGATACGCCACAGACCCTTCCTATGCCAACCGCCTGATAACCATTATTGAGGACTACGACCTGTATAAGTACGACAGCCGCGGCATGAGCAAGCGCGAAGCCCGCAAGTGGGAGAAAGAACTGAAGAAGAAACCCTGGCTTGCCAACCCGCATCAGGTGTATATTGCCAACGACATTGCCTACGTTGTGGCCCGCGACGGCGATACTTTCCAGTTCCTGGGCAAAGAGTTCGACATCAGTTGGCGCAAACTGGTGAAGTATAACGACCTGCATAAAGAGTACACCTTAGAGGCAGGCGACATCATCTATCTGAAAGACAAGCGTAAGAAAGCCGCCAAACCTCATACCGTTTATATTGTAAAAGACGGCGATTCCATGCACTCCATTTCGCAGAAGTACGGCATCCGCCTGAAGAATCTGTATAAGATGAACCGCAAGGATGCGGAATATGTGCCCGAAGTAGGGGACAGACTGCGCCTGAGATAACGTTCAGGAAATATTATCGTAAGTGCTTGATAGTCATAAGAAAGGATGTACCGGGAAATACCTCGGCTTGGTACGCGGAGTACCAACCGTTGGTATCTCTCGTACCACAGTGCGGTATTCGTAGTACCACAGTGTGGTACATGCCGTACCAAAGAGTGGTATGACAAGTACCAACGCGTGGCATTACAAATACCAAAGGGGGAAACGGACGCTGAGGTGAGGAGTTTTCCCCGTTATCCCCTGTCGTTTATATTTCTTCCGCCGTACCATTGTGCTTTCTCTTCCGTCTGTTTCTTCTTTTCGTACAGTGCCGCTATCCGAAAATGTACAGAGTGTCCGAAAACGGACACTCTTCTTTTTGCCTTAACGCTTGTTTTCAATGATTTATGTTTTTGGCACGGATTTGGCAAGTATAAGGGCGAAGAATCGCAGGCTGTCCGTTTACGCAACAGGACGGCAGCAACGTAAAACGGTAAATAAAGACAGAAAATATGGATAGAGAGATTCCGAAAGAAGTTCGTAACAAAGAGCGTAACAAGAAAATCATTCGCTATGGCGGCATGGGCGCTGCGGGTATCGTCGTTATCAGTGTGCTCATCTCATTGATGCGCACGGGAGTGAAGGAGAAGGACATCGTATTCTCCCAGGTAAGTACAGGCACGATTGAAGTCAGCGTAAGCGCTTCCGGCAAGGTGGTTCCTGCCTTTGAGGAGATTATCAACTCGCCCATCAACACCCGTATTCTGGAAGTATATAAGAAAGGTGGCGACAGCGTGGATATAGGCACGCCCATCCTGAAGTTGGACTTACAGAGCGCCGAAACCGACTACAAGCAGAAACTCGATGAGGAGCAGATGCGCAGCTACAAGCTGAAGCAGCTCAAGCTTGAGAATATGACCAAGCTGAACGACCTGGAGATGAAGATAAAAGTCTCTGCCATGCAACTGAACCGCAAAAAGGTGGAGTTGCGCAACGAGCAATACCTCGACAGCCTCGGTTCGGGCACTACCGACAAAGTGCGTCAGGCAGAGTTGAGTTATAACGTGGCGGAGCTGGAATACGAACAGTTGAAGCAGCAGTACGCCAACGAGAAGGAAGTGCTGGATGCCGAATATCAGGTACAGGAGCTGGACTTCAGCATTTTCAGAAAGACGCTTGCCGAAACGAAACGCACGCTGGACGATGCGCAGGTCCGCTCGCCCCGCAAGGCAATCCTCACTTACATAAACAACCAGATCGGTGCGCAGGTGGCGGAAGGTTCGCAGATTGCCGTCATCTCCGATTTGAGCCACTTCAAGGTAGAGGGCGAGATAGCCGACACGTACGGCGACCGTGTTGCCGCCGGCGGCAAGGCGATAGTCAAGATAGGCAGCGAGAAGCTGGAAGGTACGGTGAGCAGCGTCACTCCGTTGTCCAAGAATGGTGTTATTTCCTTCACCGTACAGTTGAATGAGGACAACAACCGCCGTCTGCGCTCCGGCCTGAAGACGGACGTGTATGTGATGAACGCCGTGAAAGAGGATGTGATGCGCATAGCCAACGCCTCTTACTACGTGGGTCGCGGGGAGTACGAACTGTTTGTACGCAATTCCGACAAGGAGATTGTGAAACGCAAAGTGCAGTTGGGCGATTCCAACTTTGAGTTTGTGGAAGTTATTGGCGGCTTGCAACCGGGCGATGAGGTGGTGGTGAGCGACATGAGCCAATATAAGAATAAGAATAAGCTGAAACTGAAATAACAATTAAATACCTACCATTATGATTAAGTTAACTGGCATCAACAAGATTTATCGTACCAACGAGATTGAAACCGTAGCGTTGGAGAATGTGAACCTCGAAGTGAATAAGGGGGAATTTCTCAGTATCATGGGACCTTCCGGTTGCGGTAAATCTACTTTGCTGAATATTATGGGTTTGCTGGATGCGCCTACCGGCGGCACGATTGAAATAGCCGGTACCAAGGTGGACGGCATGAAGGACAAGGAACTGGCGGCTTTCCGTAACCGGAAGCTGGGCTTTGTATTCCAGTCTTTCCATTTGATTAACTCGCTGAATGTGCTGGACAACGTGGAGCTGCCTTTGCTGTACAGAAAGGTATCGTCCAAAGAACGTCGCCGCCTGGCAGAGGAAGTGTTGCAGAAAGTAGGCCTGAGCCACCGTATGCGCCACATGCCTACACAGCTCTCCGGCGGTCAGTGCCAGCGTGTTGCCATCGCACGCGCCATTATCGGCAATCCGGAGATAATCCTCGCCGATGAGCCTACCGGTAACCTGGACTCCAAAATGGGAGCGGAAGTGATGGAGCTGCTGCATCAACTGAACAAGGAAGACGGGCGCACCATCGTAATGGTAACCCACAATGAAGAGCAAGCCAGACAGACCTCAAGGACAATCCGCTTCTTCGACGGCCGTCAAGTAGAATAACCCCCATAACCCATAACTTATAACTCATAACTCAAAAATGCAGACCATTCGCCAAGCTTTTATACTTTTACGGCAGAACCCGTTGCTGAGTACCATATTCATATTGGGTACGGCATTTGCCATTACCATGATTATGGCGATTGTGATTACCTGGCAGATGAAATATGCCGACATCGAGCCGGAAGTGAACCGTAACCGCTCTCTCTACATAAGCAAGATGCATTTGCAGGGCAAGGAGAACAAAGGCTGGAATAATTATACAGCCTGTTCGCCGGCTTTCATGAAGGACTGTGTACAGCCGTTGCCCGAAGTAGAGGCCTGTACGGCATTTGTTCCGGCAACGGTCGCCCTGGTCTCCATGCCCGACGGTACCAATGCGGTGAAAGTGGATGCTATGGAAACCGACCCGGGATTCTGGAAAGTGTTCCGGATGCAGTTTGTCGCAGGACGGGGATTCGACGATTCCGACCGGGGCGGCGATGTGTCCGCCATTGTCGTGTCCGCCTCTGTGGCGCGGAAACTGTTCGGCACTACGGATGCAGTAGGTAAGACGGTGCTGCTGAACCGTAACGAAGCGCGTATCTGCGGGGTGGTAAAGGATGTTTCGGTCATTGCGAAGGATGCTTATGCGCAAGTGTGGCGCATGTATCCCGCCAAGTTGCAGGATGCCACTTCCATCCGGAGTTATGCCCAATCGCATACGGTGGTGGCGCTGGCACGCTCTTCCGAAGATATTCCGGCCATCAGGCAGGGAATAGCGAAGCGGGTGAAGAACATCAATGCCGTACAGGCCGAAACGCTGATGGACATTATGGAACAGCCCGATGAAATCGTGGCGCATGTCAACCATGTGTGGGCCAACGTAGGACCGGATTTGCGGATGTTGTACATACAGTACGCTCTGGCATTGCTCATTGTTCTTTTAGTGCCGTCGCTCAATCTGTGCGGCCTGAGCAACAGCCGTATGCAGCAGCGCATCAGTGAACTGGGCGTGCGTAAGGCATTCGGAGCGACGCGCGGCGTACTGATAAGGCAGATATTGAATGAAAACCTCGTACTGACCCTGATTGGCGGAGTGGTGGGGCTGGTGTTCAGTTATCTGGCCGTGTACGGCATGCGTACGTGGCTGTTCACCAATAATCAGAACACCGGCACTTCCGGCGAGTTCGACCTGAGCATGTCGGTACTGTTCAGCCCTACGGTATTCTGTCTGGCATTCCTTTTCTGCCTGGTCATCAACCTGCTGAGCGCAGGCCTGCCTACATGGCTTGCCGCACGGCACACGATTGTGGATTCTTTGAACGATAAATAAAGCGAAATTGATTATGAAATTCATAGTACATAACTTACGTATGATTCGGGCGCGTCTCCGCAGTAACGGATGGGTGTTTGCAGAACTGTTCCTGGTATTTATCGTGATGTGGTTTCTCTGCGATTCGCTGGGATGCCTGAAGTATACGTTCTATCGCCCGTTGGGGTATAACATAGACCATGTGTACCAGCTTTCAATGATTAAGGGCGGTGAAAGCCGGGACAGCAGCATGACGAATGCGGACAAATACCTGGGCATCTTGCAGAAGCTCGAAAGGGAGCCTGCGGTTGAAGTGGCCGCCCTGTCGTATTGGAGCCTGCCGATGAGCGGCAATAATTCCTATAACTCGCTGGCTGTGCAGGATACCATTGGATGCGAACTGCGTATAATAAACGCTACCGGGGGATATACGCGGGTATTCCGCATGAAGGAAGATGCCAAACGTTCGTTTGCGGCAATGCCTGTGGGGAATGATGTCACGTCCGGCAATTATGTGATGCTGAGCGAGGGTGCGGCCGACTATTATAAGGAAAGAGTACCCGGCTTCTCTTTGGATACTCCCTTGAGCTGGTACGGAGATTCCGCGAACGTGGTAATACAGTGCGGTATGATCGGCAGTTTCCGTTCCTATCGCTATGGGGCAGATGCAGAGTGGGCTTTCCGGAGAATTGACGAGAATGTGATACGGACCGAATTGCGGGATGATGGAGCGCAGATTGTTTCCGCGTGAAGGAAAACATGGACTCTCCCGATTACCGGAGCAAGTTTCTGAAAGAGATAGCCCCGCACCTGGACACCGACAATATGTTCATAGCCGACGTTGTGCCTTATACGGAGCAGCAATATCAGTTTGAAGTGATGAAAGGCGATGTGGATAAGGTGAATACGCAAACGGTTGTGGTGGTATTCCTGTTGGTGAATGTGTTCCTGGGGCTGATAGGCACTTTCTGGTTCCGTACCCGTAGGCGCCGCAATGAAATAGCTTTGCGGCTTGCCATGGGCAGCACGAAGAAGCAGATATTCTGCCTGCTCATGGGGGAGGGATTGCTGTTGCTGACTCTTGTTACGCTGCCCGCCATGATTGTCTGTTATAACGTGGGCATTGCCGAATTTACAATGGGACATACGGAACTGATTACCACCTGGCCGGTGAAATGGAGCTTCCTGCGTTTCCTGCTGGGCTCGTTGGGTGCATGGCTGCTGATAGCGCTGATGGTGGTGATTGGAATATGGTTCCCGGCACGGCAGGCTATCAAGATACAGCCGGCAGAGGCGTTGCACGAAGAATAGAATGTGAAACAAAATAAAAAAGAAGAAATATGAGAACTGATGTAGCAGGTGTTATCATTGCATTGGTATTGGCCTTTGCAGGTATGCTGAGTGTTTGTGCACAAGATGCAAAAGTAAGTGAGGTACGTAAAGTGGATGCTTTCTCGTCCATTGAGATAACCTCTGTGGGGACAATTCATTTTACACAGAGTGACACTTATTCTTTCAGGATTGAAGGCAGGGAGAAGTACGTGAAGAATACGCAGACCACAGTGAAGGACGGTCGTCTGCTGATAGGTTTCAAGGACGGGAAAAACAAGCGCAGGAGCAATCAGAAGGATGGCGTGACTATCTGGATTTCGGCTCCCGACTTGAAGGACGTGGAGTTTACCGGTGTAGGCGAATTCAAATGTGAGAAACCCTTGAAGCTCGATGCCGTGTCATTCGAGATAAAAGGTGTGGGTGAAGTGAATGTCTCCGACTTGACGTGCAACGAGCTGAAAGTTGCCTTGCGCGGAGTAGGCAGCGCCGATATTCATGTAACCTGCGACTATTTGTCCGCCAAAATGGGTGGTGTGGGCGATGTCACTTTGAGCGGAACCGCCGGACGTGCCGATATTTCCAAAGGAGGCATAGGAGGAGTAAATACAGATAACTTGAAAATAGGCCGTTAAGATGATAAAGCAATACTTTGCACAAGCCTGGGCGCAGTTGCGGCAGCAGCCGATGATGAGTGCCGTCAGCATAGCCGGTACTGCGCTTGCCATATTCCTTATTATGCTGGTGGTAATGATGCAGCAGGTAAAGGTGGCTCCTTTTGCGCCCGAAAGCAATCGCGACCGCTTCCTGCACGTCAAGGCAATGAGCATCTCCAACTCGAATTGGGGAGACGGTACAAGCAACGGACCGATGAGTGTACAGACAGCCCGTGAATGTTTTCAGTCGTTGAAGACGCCGGAAGCGGTCACTATCTATACCATTTTCCCCGTATCCACTCCGGTGTCTTTGCCGGGCAAACCGGCGGTCAGTGTGGATTTACGGCAGACGGACGACATTTTCTGGCACGTATTCGACTTTTCCTTTATCAATGGAAAGCCCTATGATAAAGCCGTATTCGATGCCGGACAGCCGGTTGCCGTACTTACGGAGAGTGTAGCGCGCAGCCTCTTCGGAACGACTGATGTTGCAGGGCGTGAGTTTCTCCTCAGCCATGCGCCCTATCGCGTAGCCGGTGTCGTGAAGGATGTGTCTACGCTGGCCGACTGCGCTTACGGACAGGTATGGGTCCCGTATACTTCTACGGGAATGGATAAGGAGGCTTGGAACGACCGGCACATGGGAATGATGAGTTGTACGATGCTGGCGCACAGTCGGGATGATTTTCCCGCTATCCGCCAGGAAGCGGAACGCCGTAAATCGGAGTATAATACGCTTATCGGAGAGAACGGCTGGAAGCTGATTTATCGTAACCGCCCTTACGACCAGGAAAAGAATTCCATCGCTTTCGGTGCCAATATCGAACCGGATGTGAATGCGGCGCGCCGTCAGCGGATTATCATCTTCGTCATTCTGCTGATAGTGCCTGCCATCAATCTTTCGAGCATGACACAGAGCCGCTTGCGTCAGCGGGTATCGGAAATCGGAGTGCGCCGTGCTTTCGGCAGTACACGGATGGAGCTGATAGGGCAGATTGTGGCGGAGAATCTGGTAATGACTTTATTGGCAGGTGTTGTCGGTTTGCTGTTGAGCGTAGCCTTTGCATACGTGGGCAACACGTTGCTTTTTGCGCAGGAATTCAGTCAGACTTTGAACCCGCCGGAAGTGGATGCTTCCATTCTGCTTCATGCTTCCACCTTTGGGTGGGCGTTGCTGTTCTGCTTTGTGCTGAATCTGATGAGCAGTGGTTTCCCGGCATGGAAGGCTTCCCGCATCGGGATAGTGAACGCATTGGGAGGACGGTTACACTAAACGCTTGTCGCTAACTATTAATTACGGAAAGAAATGACTAAGAAACTTTTAGTACAGATAAAGAATGAATGGCGCAATAACCTGTGGCTGGCGTTGGAATTGCTGGTTGTAAGCGTTGTGATGTGGTTTGTGGTGGACTATCTCTATACGCGTACGGCAACTTATCTGGAGCCGCGGGGCTTCGACATCAGCCATTGCTACCTTATCGAAATGGGAAAGCTTACCGATAAGAGTCCCGATTATATCCCGAACCAGACCGATGAGCAGGAAGATGCCGATATTCTTGAACTTGTGGACCGTCTGCGCCGTCGTCCGGAGATAGAGGCGGTGAGCCTTTCGCAAAACTCATATCCATATAATGGCAGTAACTCCACAGATCTGGTGCAGTACGATACGCTGGTCTCCGGTAATTGGACGATACGCCGTTTGGTGACTCCCGATTTTGTGCGTGTGTTCCGTTATCAGGGCACACGTGGCGAGACGCCCGAGCAGCTTGCCGGGATGTTGGAAAAGGGAGAGTTCCTTGCTTCCGACAACCTTTACCGGAAGTACGGCCATCCGCTGACGGAGTTCGTAGGCAAGAGCTTCCGGCTTTTCGGCGACACAATACAAACCTACCGGCTGGGAGCGGCCTTGAAGGATGTACGTTACAATGATTTCGAGCAGGCCCGCGATTCGTATACCTTTCTTTATAAACTCGATTGGTATGATACGGGATTGGAACTCTGTGTCCGTGTCCGCGAAAATCAGGACCATGATTTCATCCAACGCCTGAAAACGGACAGTGAGAAACAGTTCCGCATCGGCAATATCTTTATCTCCGAAATACGTTCCTTTAAGGACATCCGCCGTAATTTCCAGCAGACATGGAGCAATGACCTGCGCAATTACGTAATGGGTATGGGATTTCTGTTGCTGAATATATTTCTGGGACTGCTCGGCACTTTTTTGGTTCCGTACCCAGCAACGCCGTTCGGAGATTGCCCTGCATAAGGTGCATGGAGCATCGGACATGAGTATTTTCACCCGTCTGATAAGCGAGGGGCTGCTTTTGCTGTTGCTTGTCACGCCTGTTGCTTTGCTCATAGACTATAATCTGGCAAGCATGGAACTGAACTCCTGGCGCAACGGTACGACTTTGGAGTGGGAGCGCCTATTGCTTTGCGCTGCCATCAGTTTCCTGCTGATAGGATTGATGATTGCGATTGGTATAGGTATTCCGGCACGCAGGGCGATGAAGGTACAACCGGCAGAGGCTTTGCATGATGAATGATTTTAGGAAGTTAAACAGATAACGGAATATGATACGTCTTTACTTTCAGCAAGCGCTATATCACTTGCGCGAGAATCCCATCATAACATGGGTTTCCGTACTGGGTACGGCATTGGCCATCTGCATGATTATGGTACTTGTCATCACTTTTCAGGTTCGGCTCGTGGACTGCGAGCCCGAGGTGAACCGCAGCCGTTCGCTGTATGTGTCTGCCATGTCCGTCAAGAACAAGGGCGGGAGCGACGGCGATTCATCCAACGCCCGCATGTCGGTGCGTACGGGGCGCGAGTGCTTTAAGAATCTCACTACGGCGGAGGCGGTAACGTTGGTTTCCTTGCCCGAAAAGGTACGTGTGTCCCTGCGCAGGCAACAAGGTCACGGCCGACATGGTGCAGACGGACGACGCCTTTTGGCATATCTTCCGGTTCCGCTTTCTCAGCGGCAAGGCGTTTACAAAGGCCGACAGCGATGCCGGAGTGCTATGCGCCGTGTTGAGCGCTGCGGTGGCGCGCCGCCTGTTCGGCACAACGGACGTTGCGGGAAAGACGGTGCAGTTGAACTATGTAGAGTACCGTATATCCGGTGTAGTGGCGGATGTGTCCGTACTGGCCACTTCCGCCTATGCGCAGGTGTGGATTCCTTATACGTCCACAGACATTGCCCGGTTGGCGTGGTGGGAGGAGACCGTAGGACAGATGAGGGCGGTTATCCTTGCGCGTTCCGCAGCCGATTTTCCGGCTATCCGTGAGGAGGCGGAGCAACTTCGCCGTAAGTATAACGACAGTCTGCGCGACTCGGAAGTGTTCTATCGCGGGCAACCCGATGAGCGGTTTGCCAACCTTTACCGTAAGTGGAGCGAAACGCCCGACACCAAAGCCATTATCCTGCGCTATATGCTCGTTATTGCCATCCTGTTGCTTGTACCTGCCATCAACCTGAGTAGCATGACGCTCTCCCGTATGCGCAGACGTATGGCGGAGATAGGTGTGCGCAAGGCTTTCGGGGCTACGGGTGGCGAACTGATACGCCAGATATTCTTTGAGAACCTGTTGCTGACATTGTTTGCCGGCGTGTTGGGACTTGCGCTGAGTTACGCCGCCACCTTCCTGCTGAACGGTTTCCTTTTCAACAACAGCACCAATGCCTACCTCAGCGGGGAAACCGCCCTGACACCGGGCATGCTGCTTCGCCCTGGGCATTCCTGCTGCTTTCGGTTCTGTTTGCTGATGAACATCCTTTCGGCAGGCATACCGGCATGGAGGGCTTCGAGAATGAATATAACGGATGCGATTAA
>ENA-OQDL01001166-OQDL01001166.1-human-gut-metagenome-genome-assembly--contig:-NODE-1166-length-13907-cov-2.931132_pt1 | contig 13907 bp, 10 predicted proteins | sample MGYA00242782_ERZ504609 | MGnify/ENA primary metagenome ERZ504609 (study PRJEB26092, sample SAMD00036320) | human gut metagenome | host: Homo sapiens | study: EMG produced TPA metagenomics assembly of... | reverse complement strand
TTTTTTGCCCCTGCGGCTAAAGAAATGTATCCCAGTGCCGATATGACCTGGGTAGAGGTAACAGGTGATATTACAAAGGTTTTTATGCGGCCGCAGCCGTCCCATACATTTTTCGTGGCGTGACTACTGTTGTCAGCAAGCTGTTCAATCTGGCACAGCCTGACAGGGCGTTATTTTGGGCAGAAGGACGCGCAGCAGGTACAGGTTATCAAACGAATGGTCAAAGATCTGTTTTTTTAACGTTTCAGCTGCGGATTATGCCGATCGTACGTGAGGCTGACGGCTTGGCTAAAAGTTCGCGTAATATTTATTTGAGCCAGGAAGAACGCACAGCCGGTTTGATTTTTATCAAAAAGCCTGCGTTATGCGGAAGAACTTTTTAAGCAGGGTGAGCGTGACAGCAGTAGAATTGCAGCTGAAACTGCCAAGCTGATCGGTTCAGAGCCGTTGAGTGAGATTGACTATGTAGAAATTTATGAGCTGCCCGATCTGAAACCTGTTGCAGGTGATATTACCGGTTCGTGCCTATTGGCAGTAGCAGTGCGTTTTGGGACTACGCGGCTGATCGATAATGTGATTTTGGAGGTTGAATAAATGCTTTTGAATATGTTTCATGGAAAAATCCACCGTGCTACGGTGACAGAAGCCTGTCTAGAATATATGGGCAGTATTACCATTGATTCCGAGCTGTTGGAACTTTCCGGCATCATGCCGGGCGAGCGGGTACAGATCGTTGATAATAATAATGGCAGCCGCCTGGAAACCTATGTTATTGCAGGGGAACGCGGCAGCGGTGTGATTTGCCTTAATGGCGCTGCGGCACGCAAGGTCGTAGTGGGTGATACAGTGATCATTATCGCTTATGCGCTGATGACGCCTGAAGAGGCGGCAGGTTTTGAACCAAAGGTAGTTATGGTAGATGAAAATAACCGCCCTGTTAATGTGCGCGGAACAGAAAAAGAACGCGAAATAGGTTAATAAAAAACCTCCGTAAGCATTTGCCTGCGGAGGTTTTTGTTATGTTAGACGTGAAAAACAGCAGTACTGCCACGCTGGCCGGGGATTACTTCCAATCGGGCTGAAATGCGTTCGCGCAGCTCGCTGACGTGGGAAATGATTCCTACCAGACGCCCGCCTTTCTGCAGATCGGTAAGCGTGCGGATAGCCATATCCAGGGCTTCTGAGTCAAGCGTGCCAAAACCTTCATCGACCAGAATGGTATCAAGGCGGATACCTCCAGCATAGGCCTGTACTACATCGGAAAGCCCTAAGGCCAGCGAGAGTGAAGCCAGAAACAGTTCTCCGCCGCTACTGATAAATGTTTTTTAATTCTTCTGCAGAGAAAGCGGTATTATCAATCGCTTTCAGATTATCTGCCAATTGTCCAACAGAACTGGCTCCGATAATAACCGAGGTCACCAAGTCGTCTTTCAGTATCCATGCAAGCGCCATTTCGGCAAGTGTCTGACCGCGACGGATGGCGAGTTCATTCAGTGCTTTTATCTTTTCAAGACTTCATCTGTCAGCGCTTCATTTTTTAAGGAAGCCGCCTTTGGCGATGCGTGAATCATCGGGAATACCGTTCAGGTAGCGGTTGGTAAGCAATCCTTGTGCCAAAGGGGAGAAAGCGATGAATCCTGTACCGTTTTCTTTGGCTTGCCTCAGGATACCTTCTTCTTCCGGTTCGCGGTTAAACAGATTGTATTTACCTTGATGGAGTAGGCAGTGCACATCCCGTTCTTCCAAGTATTTATATGCTAATTCTGCTTTGTCTTTAGGGTATTTGGAAATGCCGATGTATAGCGCTTTACCTTGTCGTACGATGTCAACGAGTGTTTGAAGTGTCTCTTCAAGAGGGGTGTTGGGGTCGTAACGGTGGGTATAGAAGATGTCTACATATTCGAGGTTCATCCGCTTTAAACTTTGGTTGAGGCTGCTCATCAGTGATTTTCGGGAACCCCAATCACCGTAAGGACCCGGCCACATTTCATGTCCCGCTTTGGTAGAAATGAATAATTCATCCCGGTAGGGCATAAATGATTTCTTCATAATCATACCGAATGTTTCTTCTGCAGAGCCGCAGGAAGGGCCGTAATTGTTGGCGAGGTCAAAATGGGTGATACCCTTGTCGAATGCGTAATGTGCCATTGATAGCGAGTTGGCGAAGGTATTGACATCGCCGAAGTTGTGCCATAGTCCTAAAGATATTTCAGGTAGAAGGATGCCGCTCTTTCCGCAACGACGGTATTTCATACCGTTTTCGTATCTGCCGGGGGCGGGAGAATAGATGGGAGTTATCATATCTGTTGGTTTTAGTTAGACTTTATATTATATAGGTTGTAAAAACAATGAAAGCAAAATACGGAAATTCTTTGAAAGTATCTGTTTATTGGCTCCATAGATTGAACTTTTATTTACTTACAATTTTATCCGTCTCCGGCTCGAAAAGTCTATTGCTGAGTGCCTGCAAAGCCCTTTTCTTGTCTTCCGTCTTAATGACGAATGCCACGTCACTGTCATTGCTGCCATACGAAATCATACGCAGCGGAATATCTGCCAGAGCTTCTATAATCTGCGCTTCGACACCGGCATACTGCCAACGCATGTTTCCCACCACGGATACAATAGACATACGGTCTTCCATCAGAATTTTTGCATATTGTTCCAGCTCCGCAAGAATTTTGCATAGATGTTCGCTGTTGTCTATGGCGACGGATACATCCTGATTGGATGAAACCAACAGACAAAGCGGCGTTCTGTATTTGGCAAACGTATCAAAAATCTTACTGATAAACTGATAAGGACATAAGTTATGTTTCGACTCGAACTTCACGTAGAAGATATTGTCTTTGGCGGCTATGGCTTTAATGATATTGTCATCCTGTAAATCCGAAATCAATGTCCCCTCTGCCTGAGGATTCATTGAGTTGAGCAATCGTACCGGGATATTGCGCTTGCGTGCCGGGGCGATGCAGAACGGGTGTAATATTTTTGCTCCGTAAAAGGCCAGCTGCTCGGCTTCGTTGAAACTGAGATGCTTTACGGAGTGGGTTCCCGATACTTCACGCGGGTCATTATTGTGCATTCCGTCAATGTCCGTCCATATCTGTATTTCCTCTGCGCGGATGGCAGCGCCGATGAGCGATGCCGTATAGTCGCTGCCGCCCCGTTTCAGGTTATCCGTTTCATTATAAGCATTTTTGCAGATGTACCCTTGAGTAATAAAAAGATTGATGCCGGGATACTGTGCCAATTGCGCCTGCAGTTTTTCCTCTATATATTTCAAGTCCGGTTCTCCTTCCGGCCCGGTACGCATAAAGTCGAAGGCGGAGAGCAGGATATTGGCAATCTTCCGTTCCCGCAGGTAGAAGTGCAGCAGGGCTGTACTGATAAGTTCCCCTTGTGCCAGAACCTCTTTTTCTTCAACCGAGGTGAATTCATCATTGATAAATTGCCAGAGTCGCTGGAAGCGGTCGAGAATATAATCTATCGCTTCCCGCTTTGTGGATTCGTCTGTCAACAGTTCGTTGGCAAAGTCTATGAACTGGAATTCCAGCCGGGTGATTTTCTCGTGTGCCTGCTCTATGTCGCGGTTGAACAGGCTGGCTGCAATCTCTTCTAGATGATTGGTAGTGCCTGCCGTTGCGGACAGGACTACAATCTTCGGTGTGGACTCTGAAATGAGCTCCGCTACGTGTTTCATTCTCTCTACTGTGCCGACGGAAGTACCGCCGAATTTGCAAACTTTCATTTTTAAATCTTTTTAGTATTCCTTTTTTTACTGTCGGATGAAGCCTCTGTATTCCTTTTCGTTTTAGAAGGCTCATTTCCGAAATGGAAGGGCGAGTTTCTTTTTCAGTTCTCTTACAATGCCTCTGAGGATACATTGTAAGGTGTTTTTTTACTTTTCCGTAGTCTTATGTGCGCTCCCTTCACTTATAAAAGTTCAAAAGACATGCCGTTTGTTTCCCGGAAAACGTTTATATTTGCACATCCCCTGTTTTTACCATTTATTACTTTAAACTTATCCGAAAAATATGAGCAAGATTTTAGTCGTTGACGATGAAGTACAGATCCGTACCCTTTTGTCGCGTATGTTGGAGTTGGAAGGATATGAAGTATGCCAGGCCGGTGATTGCAGGACTGCTTTGAAGCAGTTGGAATTTCAGAGCCCGGATGTAGTCTTGTGCGATGTGTTTCTTCCTGACGGTAACGGGGTAGACCTTGTGTCGTCTGTCAAGAAAACAACCCCTAACGTAGAGATAATCCTGTTGACGGCGCACGGTAATATCCCGGACGGGGTGCAGGCCATTAAGAACGGCGCTTTCGATTATATCACCAAAGGTGATGATAACAATAAGATTATACCGCTTGTCAGCCGTGCCGTGGAGAAGGCGCGCATGAACGTCCGCTTGGAGAAACTGGAAAAGAAAGTAGGGCATACGTATTCTTTCGATTCTGTTTTGGGTGATTCGAAAGCATTGAAAGATGCCGTTTCACTGGCACGGAAAGTATCGGGAACGGATGTGCCCGTATTACTGACGGGTGAAACGGGTACGGGAAAGGAGGTCTTTGCGCAAGCCATACATTATAATAGTAAGCGTGCCAAGCAGAATTTCGTAGCGGTAAACTGCTCCTCCTTCAGTAAGGAACTGTTGGAAAGCGAGATGTTCGGTCATAAAGCCGGTTCGTTTACAGGAGCATTGAAAGATAAGAAAGGATTGTTTGAGGAGGCCGACAATGGCACTATCTTTTTGGATGAAATCGGTGAAATGGCATTTGAACTGCAAGCCAAACTGCTGCGCATTCTCGAAACAGGCGAATATATAAAGATTGGCGATACCAAACCCACCCGTGTGAATGTGCGTGTCGTTGCCGCAACTAACCGCAATCTGCCGGAAGAGATTACCGCAGGACGTTTTCGCGAAGATTTATTCTACAGACTCTCCGTATTCCAGATTCATCTGCCGCCCTTGCGTGAACGGGCGGGCGATGTACGTATTTTGGCAAAAGCCTTTGTAAAGGACTTCTCCGTTCGGTTGGCACGTCCCGTTACGGAAATAACACCCGCTTTTCTCGAAGCCCTCGAACAACAACCTTGGAAAGGTAATATCCGGGAATTGCGTAATGTGATAGAGCGCAGTCTGATTGTTTGCGAGAGTGAACGGCTGGATGTTGCCGACTTGCCGCTCGATATACAGAACACACATTACGAACAATCCGATGAAACCACTCCCGGCAGTTTTGAACTTTCTGCTATGGAGCGTCGCCACATCGCCCGTGTGCTGGAATATACAAAAGGTAATAAGACCGAAGCAGCCCGCCTGCTCAAAATCGGATTGACCACACTCTACCGCTAAAATCGAAGAATACGGAATATAATCTGTTCTTTTCCGTAACTTGCCGAAAGTTTCCCGGCGTGGAACGAAGTGTTCCATGTCGGGAAACAAAGTGTACCATGCCTGGGGTACTCTTTGTTTCATCCCGTGGAACTTCCGGTTTCTCCTAGGGAAATAAATGGTTTCGCCAGATGAACCTCGAATCATGCAATGTACCTTTTCTATTTTGATAGACACCCTTTCAATTTTGAAAGGGTGTTTTCTTTTTCTGTAACTTCTCTGATTTTGTTTTATTTATTTATAAATCAGTGGTTTTATCTTTCAGATTCCTATTTTGGCACGCATTTGGCAATTATGAGGACGGTAAAACATGAATATTAATTTAACAACGTAAAAACATGGGAATAACGATTTCATTTATTTTCTGCCTATTGAGCGGATTTCTCGCTTTCTGGCTATTCTGGAAATGTGTGGATTGGTTTGAGAAGATTTAAAGAGGAGAGAAAAGATTATGTACACAGTATTATTTGTATTAGGTGTTGCAGTGTTCGGGTACTTGATGTATGTTCTGGTGAAACCCGAAAGGTTCTAAAAGATTAAAGAAATGAATACGGAAATTTTAGGTGTAGTTTTACAGATTTTCCTGTTGGTGGCGATTTCTTATCCGCTGGGAAAATATATTGCGAAGGTTTATAAAGGAGAGAAGACATGGTCGGACTTTATGAAACCGCTAGAGAGACTGATATTTAAGGTAGCGGGCATTAATTCCAATGAAGAAATGAACTGGAAGCAGTTCCTCAAGGCGTTGCTGATATTGAATGCTTTCTGGTTTGTCTGGGGAATGGTGCTGTTGGTCAGTCAAGGATGGCTGCCGCTGAATCCTGATGGTAATGGTCCGCAAACTCCCGACCAGGCATTCAATACCTGCATCAGTTTTATGGTAAACTGTAACTTGCAGCATTATTCCGGTGAGAGCGGACTGACGTATTTCACCCAGTTGTTCGTCATCATGCTCTTCCAGTTTATTACCGCAGCGACAGGTATGGCGGCTATGGCGGGCATTATGAAGTCCATCAGCCGTAAAACAACGAATACAATCGGTAACTTCTGGAACTTTCTTGTATTGAGTTGCACGCGTATTCTTTTGCCGCTTTCCCTGATTGTCGGCTTTATCCTTATTACACAAGGTACTCCGATGGGTTTTGACGGTAAGATGGAGGTGACTACGCTTGAAGGACAGGAACAAACGGTTTCACAAGGGCCGGTGGCTGCCATCGTTCCTATCAAGCAGTTGGGTACGAATGGCGGTGGTTACTTCGGCGTAAATTCGTCTCATCCGTTGGAAAATCCTACTTACCTGTCCAATATCGTAGAATGCTGGTCTATCCTGATTATACCTATGGCTATGGTTTTTGCGTTGGGTTTTTATACAAAACGGATGAAACTGGCTTATAGTATTTACGGCGTAATGCTCTGTGCCTATTTGGCGGGTGTCGGCATCAATGTTTATCAGGAGATGAACGGTAATCCTCGCATTGACGATATGGGCATTGCACAGGACAATGGGTCTATGGAAGGCAAGGAAGTCCGTCTGGGAGCAGGCGCCACCGCATTATGGAGCATTACGACTACGGTTACTTCCAACGGTTCCGTCAATGGCATGCACGATTCTACGATGCCCCTGTCCGGTATGATGGAGATGCTGAACATGCAGATAAACACTTGGTTCGGCGGTGTCGGTGTAGGGTGGATGAACTATTATACATTTATCATTATCGCAGTCTTTATCAGCGGACTGATGGTGGGACGTACACCGGAGTTTCTCGGAAAGAAAGTGGAAGCCCGGGAGATGAAAATAGCGACAATCGTTGCGCTGCTTCATCCGTTTGTGATATTGGTAGGCACGGCTCTGTCTTGTTATCTCCTTGCGCACCATCCGGAGTTTGTAGAGAGTGAGGGCGGCTGGCTGAATAATCCCGGTTTTCACGGGCTGAGCGAGCAATTCTATGAATTTACTTCGTGCGCTGCCAACAACGGCTCCGGTTTCGAAGGCTTGGGCGACAATACTTATTTCTGGAACTATGCCTGCAGTTGGGTACTTATTCTGAGCCGTTTTCTTCCTATTGTAGGGCAGGTTGCCATTGCAGGTCTGTTGGCGCAGAAGAGATTTATTCCCGAAAGTGCCGGTACGCTGAAAACCGATACGTTCACCTTTGCCGTAATGACTTTTGCCGTAATCTTTATCGTGGCAGCTTTGTCTTTCTTCCCGGCACATGCGTTGAGTACTATTGCCGAACACTTCAGTTTGTAACGAGATAAGAATAATCAGATATGTTTATGAAGGATAAAAAATCAGCTTCTTTGTTTCAAAAGGAGCAAGTAATGGAAAGTTTGAAACAGTCATTCGTGAAGTTGAATCCGCGGGTGATGATAAAGAATCCGATCATGTTCACTGTGGAACTGGTGACATTGGTGATGCTGGTAGTCTGCATCCTCTCTTTGGGAACATCGGAATACGGGACGTTCGGTTATAACTTCCTGGTGTTTGTGATATTGTTTGTCACTTTGTTGTTTGCCAACTTTGCCGAGGCCATTGCCGAAGCCCGTGGCAAGGCACAGGCGGACAGCCTGCGTAAAACGCGTGAAGAAACGCCCGCAAAGGTTTTGGTGGAAGGCAAGTTACGCACTGTAAGCAGCGCACGCCTCAAGAAGGGAGACTTCTTTGTTTGCGAAGCCGGCGATACGATTCCTGCCGATGGCGAGATTGTGGAAGGGTTGGCTTCTATTGACGAGAGTGCCATTACCGGTGAATCCGCTCCGGTAATCCGTGAGGCGGGCGGTGATAAAAGCTCCGTTACCGGCGGTACGAAAGTGCTGTCAGATAAGATAAAGGTGTTGGTTACGCAGCAACCGGGCGAGAGTTTCCTCGACAAGATGATTGCGCTGGTAGAGGGTGCCACCCGGAAGAAAACACCGAACGAAATAGCGCTGACTATCTTATTGGCCGGTTTTACGTTAGTGTTCGTAATCGTATGTATTACGTTGATTCCGATGGCGGACTATACCAATATCGACCATCCGGGTACGTATATCTCTATTGCGGCTATTCTCTCATTGTTTGTCTGCCTGATACCGACAACTATCGGCGGCTTGCTTTCGGCAATCGGTATTGCCGGTATGGATCGCGCCCTGCGTGCCAATGTAATCACAAAATCGGGCAAAGCCGTTGAAACTGCCGGTGACATTGATACGTTGCTGTTGGACAAGACCGGTACAATTACTATCGGTAATCGTAAGGCTACCAAGTTTCATCCGGCTCCGGGCATTGATGAAAAGGTGTTTGTAGAGGCTTGCCTATTGTCCTCGCTTTCCGATGAAACCCCGGAAGGAAAGTCCGTCATCGAGTTGGGGCGTGAGAACGGACATCGTATGCGCGACCTCAATACTACGGGAGCCCACATGATTAAGTTTACGGCCGAAACCAAATGTTCCGGTGTCGACCTGCAAGACGGTACTCAAATCCGCAAAGGTGCGTTCGATGCGATTCGTCGGATTGTGGAAAGTGCGGGGAATAAATTCCCGAAAGAAGTGGAAGAAGCGATTGCCGTCATTTCGGGCAATGGCGGTACCCCGCTGGTAGTGTGTGTCAATAAGGCGGTATTGGGAGTCATAGAATTGCAGGACATTATCAAGCCGGGCATCCAGGAACGCTTTGAACGTCTTCGTAAAATGGGGGTGAAGACGGTCATGGTGACCGGTGACAACCCGTTGACCGCCAAATATATTGCCGAAAAAGCCGGTGTGGATGATTTCATTGCCGAAGCAAAGCCGGAGGATAAAATGGAGTATATCAAGAAAGAGCAGCAGGCCGGCAAACTGGTTGCCATGATGGGAGACGGAACCAATGACGCCCCCGCACTGGCGCAGGCAAATGTGGGGGTTGCCATGAATAGCGGTACGCAGGCTGCAAAGGAAGCCGGCAATATGGTAGACCTTGACAATGACCCGACCAAGCTGATTGAAATTGTAGAGATAGGCAAGCAGCTGCTGATGACGCGCGGCACGCTTACGACTTTCTCCATTGCGAATGATGTGGCCAAATACTTTGCTATTATTCCCGCACTGTTTATGGTCGCTATCCCTCAATTGGCCCCATTGAATATCATGGGGTTGCATAGACCTGAAACGGCCATTCTTTCGGCTATCATCTTTAATGCTGTCATCATTCCCATACTGATACCGTTGGCATTGAGAGGCGTCCGGTACAAACCGATCGGCGCAAGCGCGTTACTGCGCCGCAACTTGCTGATTTATGGTTTGGGTGGTGTCATAGCGCCGTTCATAGGTATTAAGTTAATAGATATGTTTGTCAGTTTGTTTTTTAATTTAAAATAAAAAGAAAATGAAAACTCTTTGGAAATCAGTTAGAATAACCGTTGCTTTCTGCATATTCTTTTCCGTGTTCTATATCCTTGTATTGTGGATATTCGCACAATTTGCAGGGCCGAATAAAGGAAATGCCGAGGTATTGACCCTGAACGGCAAGGCAGTGGGCGCTGCCAACGTGGGGCAGATGTTTACGGAAGACATTTATTTTTGGGGACGGCCTTCCTGTGCCGGCGACGGTTATGATGCAAGCAGCTCGGCAGGTAGCAATAAAGGCCCTGCAAACGAAGAATACCTTGCGGAAGTGGAAGCGCGTATAGATACATTCTTGCTGCATCATCCTTATTTGCAGCGTAAAGAAGTTCCTGCCGAAATGGTAACGGCCAGCGCTTCGGGACTTGACCCCGATATTACGCCTGTCAGTGCTTATGTACAGGTAAAGCGTGTGGCTGAGGCAAGGGGAATGGCTGAGGCTACTGTCCGGGGCATCGTTGACAAGGCTGTTGAAAAACCGTTGCTGGGATTGTTCGGTACGGCGAAAGTGAATGTGCTGAAACTGAATATTGCATTGGAAAAAGCAAATGGAAAATAAGAAAATAATGAAAGATATGAATCGGGTAAAAGTAACGGTAATAGGCGTTATTGCCGCTTTGGCAGTAAATTTTATGGGAGTGGATAAGGTGCAGGCGCAGGAATTTAAGATACAGGGTGATTTGGTCAGTTCTTATGTATGGCGCGGCTTTTATCAAACCGGAGTTAGTTTCCAGCCGACTTTAGGCTTTGGGATAGGCGGCTTTTCATTGACGGCATGGGGCTCTACCGATTTCGACGGAACAAGTTCTTCGGACGGTGAGGCTGCCAAAGAAATAGATTTGACGGCAGCTTATACGTTCGGTGATTCCGGTTTGACCTTGTCCGTTGCCAGTCTTTGGTGGGCAGTCAGGGAAGCAATAAGTATTTTAACTTCAAAAGCCATGAAACGGCCCACCATTTTGAAGCGGGGCTTGCCTATACACTTCCGTTGGAGAAGTTTCCGCTGTCAATAGCCTGGTACACGATGTTTGCCGGCGCGGATAAGAATGAGAAGGGAGAGCAGAATTATTCTTCTTATGTAGAATTGAACTATCCGTTCAGCATTAAATCCGTCGATTTGAATGCCACTTGCGGTTTTTGCCTTACGAAGCCGGCGTAGGTGTTTACGGAGTACCGAACAGCGGATTCGCCGTAACCAATCTGGCACTGAAAGCCACGAAGGATATAAAGGTGACGGACAAATTCGCGATACCGATATTTGTGCAGGCTATTTGGAATCCCCGTATGGAAGATGCGCATCTGGTGTTTGGTATAACTCTGAAGCCATGAGCAGGGAGGAGAGTGTACAACATTTCCTCGACTTGATTAAGAAATCACGTCGTGGTAAGTTTAAGGTCTACATCGGCATGATTGCCGGTGTAGGCAAAACTTATCGTATGCTTCAGGAAGCCCATGACTTGCTGGACAATGGGGTAGACGTGAATATCGGCTATGTGGAAACGCATGGACGTGCCGGTACGGAGGCGGTGTTGGCGGGACTGCCCGTAATTCCCCGGCGTAAGATATTCTATAAGGGTAAGGAACTCGAGGAAATGGACCTTGACGCTATCATCCGTATCCATCCGGAAATCGTTATTGTGGACGAGCTGGCGCATACCAATGTAGAAGGCAGTAGGAATGAGAAGCGTTGGCAGGATGTAATGGACTTGCTGGATGAGGGTATCAATGTCATATCCGCTGTCAACATACAGCATATCGAGAGCATTAATGAAGAAGTGCAAGGCATTTCCGGTATCGAGGTAAAGGAACGCATTCCCGACAGTGTGCTGGAAGAAGCGGATGAAGTGGTGAATATCGACCTGACGGCGGAAGAGCTGATAACCCGCCTGAAAGCCGGTAAAATATACAAGCCGGATAAAGTGGCCCTTGCTTTGAATAATTTCTTCAAGACGGAAAATATTCTGCAACTGCGCGAACTGGCTCTGAAGGAGGTGGCATTAAGAGTGGAGAAGAAAGTGGAGAATGAAGTGGTGGTTTCCTGTGTGGGCGTGCGGCATGAGAAGTTCATGGCGTGTATCAGCAGTCATGAGAAAACGCCACGCCGCATTATCCGCAAGGCGGCACGATTGGCAACCCGTTATAATACGTCGTTCGTTGCCCTTTATGTACAGACTCCCCGGGAGAGTGCCGACCGCATTGCCCTTGCGAACCAGCGGCATCTGCTGAATCATTTCAAGCTGGTGACCGAATTGGGTGGAGAGGTCATGCAGGTGCAATCCAAAGACGTGTTGGACAGCATCGTTACGGCTTGTAAAGAGAAGCAGATAACGACCGTTTGTATGGGCAGTCCTTCGTTCGCTTTGCCGCAATCCTTGTTTATGGTTCTGAAATATAGAAAATTTGTGAACGAACTGGCGCAAGCAAACATAGATTTGATTATACTTGCATAAAATTTAATATCTTGACCGTTATGAATATTCGTACAAAACTGATACTCAGCGTAGGTGTTCTGGCAGGTATGATAATCCTGCTGGTAGCCCTTTCTGTTGTAAATCTCCAGATACTGACGGCTACGGAGCCGGATAGCCCTGCCGCCATGCCCGGCTTGCAACGGGCCTTGCTTTGGATTTCCATTACGGGCGGTATTTGCATTCTTGCCAGTATCGTGTTGTTGGTATGGTTGCCCCGCTCCATTAATAAACCTATCAGGGAACTGACGCAGGGCATCCTCGAAATAGCCAACCATAATTATGAAAAGCGCCTTGACATGAGCGAACACGAAGAGTTCCGCGAGGTGGCCGATAGTTTTAACAGCATGGCGGAACGCCTTACGGAATATCGTACCAGTACGTTGAATGATATTTTATCCGCCAAAAAGTTTCTGGAAGCCATCGTAAACAGTATTCATGAACCTATTATCGGCTTAAACCGCGAACACGAAATTCTTTTCGTCAATAAAGAAGCGCTGACGGTACTGAATCTGAAGCGTGAGGATGTCATACGCCGTTCGGCAGAGGAACTGTCGCTGAAAAACGATCTGCTCCGGAGGCTGATAAGGGAGTTGGTTAATCCGGGCGAGAAGAAAGAGCCTTTGAAAATTTACGCGGATAATAAGGAAAGCTATTTTCAGGCATCTTATATTACTATTATGAATACGGATGCCGATACGGACGAGTCTCATAATCTGGGCGATGTTATCCTGTTGAAGAATATCACCGAATTTAAAGAACTGGATACGGCAAAAACAACTTTTATTTCTACGATTTCGCATGAATTGAAAACCCCTATCTCCGCCATTCTTATGAGTCTGCAGCTTTTAGAGGATAATCGTGTGGGCGCTTTGAACGAGGAACAGGAACAACTTTCGAAAAGTATCAGGGAAAATGCCGACCGCTTGCTGGGGATTACAGGCGAGCTTCTTAATATGACGCAGGTGGAAGCCGGCAAGTTGCAGATGATACCGAAGATAACGAAACCTATCGAACTGATAGAATATGCCATCAAGGCAAATCAGGTGCAGGCCGATAAGTTCAATATCCAGATTGAGGTGGAATATCCGGAAGAGAAGATGCCGAAACTGTTTGTGGATAGCGAGAAGATAGCATGGGTGCTCACTAATCTGTTGAGTAACGCCATTCGTTATTCCAAGGAAAACGGGCATGTCATTATCGGCGCAAGGCAGGAAGATAATAGTGTGGAACTTTATGTACAGGATTTTGGTAAAGGTATTGATCCGCGCTATCACCAGAGCATCTTCGACCGTTACTTCCGTGTACCCGGTACGAAAGTGCAGGGAAGCGGATTGGGACTATCCATATCCAAAGATTTTGTAGAAGCTCATGGCGGCACGCTGACCGTTCAGAGTGAATTGGGAAAAGGCAGTCGTTTCGTTATTCGACTGAAAGCGTAATAGCGATATGATGTTTCCCTACATTCTGCGGTGTAGATACTAATTGAAAGTGCGCCGTATTCTAATTGAAAAGAGCTCCATCCATAACTGGTTACAAAATTACTATAAGTTTAAATATTCATTTATCTTGTCTCATTTTTTGTGTTTCCTTAAGCCTATAAGACAGTCCGGTCATATTAACCAGATAAGCTTTATGTGTAAGCCTGTCAACCATTGCCGCCACAAGCACCTTGTCCTTT
>ENA-OQDL01001163-OQDL01001163.1-human-gut-metagenome-genome-assembly--contig:-NODE-1163-length-13938-cov-2.923829_pt1 | contig 13938 bp, 13 predicted proteins | sample MGYA00242782_ERZ504609 | MGnify/ENA primary metagenome ERZ504609 (study PRJEB26092, sample SAMD00036320) | human gut metagenome | host: Homo sapiens | study: EMG produced TPA metagenomics assembly of... | reverse complement strand
GCATAATGAAGCTTAAGTTGCTCTGCATCTTCTTCTTCTATTTGCAGGCTACAGATATCTTTTGTTATATTGCTGCTTCCCAAAGGTATGACAGCCAGATGGCGAAGCAAGTTGTTTTTATAAACCGCCAACTTCCTTGATACTTTAGGATGTGGTTCCTATGCACCATCAACATTCATGTACAAACTTTTTAATCAGATTGATGATATCAACATTCCGGGTACACTGAATATTGGTGACACATTCCCAGTTATTTTTGAGGCATTCATTTTCACAACTTCTGTAGAATGTGATCCTATCTTCTTATGGGTAATGTATATCTGTGCCGCTGTTGGTTCATTCGGATTTGCATCCATCGTAACAAAATGGCCACGTAACAAGATCAGAATTGCTCTTGGAACAATTATGATTCCTCTTGCTGCGATCATGCTTTGCAAGAACTTAGGTGTCGGACCTTTCGGTATTGTTGGTACTGCAACAGGATTAAGCGGATGGAAACTGATCGTTGCTGCAGCTTTTAATATCTTATGGGGTGCTTTAATGGATATCGGTTTTGGTCTTTATGCACCATGTATGGCAACATGTCTGCTTCTTGGTGTTGATGCTGCTACATGCTTCCCTGTATTCATGGGATCTTGCGCATGCTTAATGCCGGCTTGTTCTATCGAGTTCATTAAATCACACAGATATGACGTACCACACACAGTCGGTAATGCGCTCGGCGGATGTATCGGTGTATTCATTGCATGGAAACTGGTTACAGGACTTCCGATGTTCTGGCTCATCAACTTAATTTGTATCGTTCTTCTTTGGACTTCTTACACATTACTTAGTGCAGCAAAGAAAGATAAAGCAAAAGGTATTGCTTAATATCTGTAAAACATATAAATAAGCAATGCACTTATTTAAACAAAATAACATCTGGATGGCAGTCTTAACAGACTGCCATCTTTATATCTTGACACACAAGAGGAACTGCCTGTGCAGTTTCCACGCATTACAATTTTATTTATGGAGAATATCATATGTTTGTTAACGAATATGTAATGACACGCAAGCGTTATGACAAATGGGCAGCTCCAAAATTCTGGAGGCTTCCCATCTTTTACGTATATTGTATAATCTTCGCAGCCGGAACTTTTGGCTGGATTTATTTTCATCATGTAGGCGCTTCGCTCAGATGGCAGTCTGTTGGTGCTTCGCTTTCCTTTATAGCCCTCTACCGCGGAGTATTTTTCAAATGGATGCATGCTGACAAAACTTTCCGTGTAACACGCACACAATATTTCAACGGAAAAGACTGGACATGTAAAGTGATGATCCGTGAGAAAGATATAGCACTCTTTATCAACAATAAGATCAACAATCATGTAAACTGGGAAGATCTCACAAAATTTGAAGAAGCAAAAACTTATTATAAATTAACTTCCAAAGATCAGATAGAAGGAGTTATGCTTGACAAAGACTCTTTTACAGAAGGGGATTCGAGCAGTTTTAAACAATGGATGTTAGAACAGCATCCGGAAATCAAATACGGACCTATTGATCCGGCATTTGACAAATAGAAAAAGAGAAGATTTCCATCGCAAAATGTGGTAATCTTCTCTTTTTACAAGTTCTCCGTTTTCCTTTTTTCAGACATTCTGTCCAGATATTTTAACGTCCTTCCAGTTCGTCTTTATGGCGCATCTTGAGTTTCAGAAGTGCCTTCGCCTTCAGACAGTCTACTTTCACCATATTATTTTCTCCGACAACGTCTGTTTCTGTGCCATCGGCACTCTTATTAATATCAATGATTCCATCCAGATAATCATTGACTACAACGAACTTCGCAACCGTTCCGCTGAAATTAAGTCCCGTTACCGGAATTCCACGAATACCAAGTTGTTCACATGTGTTGGTATAATCCACATCACTATTTCCCCATCCATCTGATGATATGATCACACCATCTGCACGCATACACTCAGCCATTGCTGCCGCTCTGGTTCCAACCAGCATCTTATCTTTATTATCATCCGGAGTCCCTACTATAATAAGTCCAAGAAGGTCCAGATCTGTATCCTCAGATACGACTTCCAGAAGAGGATCTCTGAAATGATGTAATGATGTTTCTTTTGTCGATGGTCCAATACCCATAACTTCTGCACCTCCTATTATTACTGCATCGAACGGATAATACCGTCTCTGTACTCATTTGGAGTAATCATAACCGGCATATTACCCATATCGATAATTGAACGTCCGCCTTCAACCCCTGACGGTTCATCCGGGAACATCCACGTATCATACATAGCTCCCTGACCTGCAACCTGACGGATAATGACAACCTTCTTCTTTCCAGGTCTCACCTTATCATGATATTCATGCCGTTCCGTACACTTGTCCCCTTTGAACTTTTTCAGTTTATCCCTGTATGTCTGAATAAATTCATCACACAGTCTGTGCGCAGTAAATGGTCCATGTCTCTCCTGTCCCATTCCGGCCGCAAATGTAACATCAAAAGAAATGATATAATCATCATCTCCCGGTGTACCTGCACGGTTTAAGTATAACTGTTCTTTCAGCTTCCCTTCCGATGAACCAAATTCGTGACACTGCTTTCCATTCACATCAACGCCTGTCAGCATTACATATACACCGGTTATGGTGTGAGTAATTCCTTCTCCCAATTTACCAAGCACTTTTGTTGAGATTGGAATGATATCCATGATCGTGTTCGTCCATCTGTCGTGGTCTCCCGGTTTTATGATCTGAATATCAATCTTCTCAATACAATCATCCTGTGCAACAAGCTGATCGATCATCTCTTTACTGACTGTCATATGTCCATCCGTTGTGATATTATTGTGTTCACCCCATTCCACATCTGTCATATGAAATGCTTTGATCACAAGACGTCTTAAGTCTATCTCTTTCTCTAGCCATCATGTCACCTCCTATATTCTTAAGGCATATCTCTTTCCTGTACCATTCAGGAAATTAAGCATATCTCTATGCCCCTTTCTATGCCATTCTCCATGTCTCTAGTATACAATATACTGCAAGAAATTCCAATATATTGTCTTATCATTTTTTTAAAAAAGGGCAGATGCAAAATACATCTGCCCTTCTTAAGATCAACAATATTCTTTAAATAGAATTAGATCTTAGCAACATACTCGAATGGCAACGGAACAATCTTTCCTGGAGTTTCGATTTTCTCTAACTGCTCCAGAGTTGCCTTTACGATCTGTGTCTGCTGTTCTACGTTGTGAGGACCACCCGCATTAGCACCCATAGGTACCAACGGAGCTACCGCACGAGGAGTACCAGTCTGACGAACAACTGGTGGAAGAGCTGCAATAATAATTGTAGGAATTCCAGCTTCTTCAATCGCTCTCTGCACCAATACTGCAGAGCGGTGGCAGGTACCTCAGCCAGCGGTGAGGATTACTGCGTCAACATCCTCATTTTTGAACATTTCAGCGATAGCAGGACCAGTTTCATGTTTGAATTTCTCCTGGTTTCCACCACCACCCATGAATCCAGCATGTACAGGAGCACAAGCTCTGATAAATCCTTCTGCAGCTAATTCATGAATTCTGTCAATTGGGAACATACAGTTGATGTCCTTGTTAACATCACTGTTATCATATCCACCGTGTGATACCATCAGATCACTAGATGGTGTAGTGTTTTCGATCTTTCTCCATGTGAAGTCACCAGCAAGGTTAAATCTCTCCTGGCTCTTCTTGTGAACACCTGCTGCTGTTGCAAGAGCGATAGACATATCTTTTAACTCTTTTGTTACAGGAGCCCATACTGACGGTGGAGTAATAGGAACGAATATTTCAGACTGTAAGCCTTTAACAACCGTTAAACTCATTTTTAATCCTCCTTATTAGCATCCAAACGTGCTTGCATTTCTTGTTGTTTGCGACGTTCTTTTTCAATATTGCTGACGTATTTCTCATTTACTTCCGGTCCGAGCTGTTCCGGGAAACTCATGTTCCAGCCAACTTCCTGACCTACTTTCGGTTCTGTATCGCAGATGAACATTCTCTTCGGAGCTTTAAAGAACCCCAAACGTCCTTTCAAGTCGATGCTGATGCTACAGTCATCAACATCTACGATCACACCTTCCATATAAATGATCTTATCGCCATAGTGTAAACGTTCATTATCCATTATGATAACACCCGATCTTAGTCGTATTTTTCTTTACGTTTCTGGCTCATCGGCAGAGACTGTTCGTTGTCTACGAGTTCAATCTTCTTACCGCAAGCTGCTTCGATCAGCTCTACGTTTGTAGATTTAACGTTTGGATTCCACTTCTTCTCAGCGGCCTTTACTTCTTCACCAGCCATAGCTGCTTTCAGCATAGCAAGAGCACGGATACCCTCTTCCTGGCAAAGTGTATTACATCCAAGTACCTCATTCTCGATACCAGACTCTGATTTGTTATTGTCAACCATGTACTGCATGTACTTGTTACCAACAACAAGTGCACCCTGAACAGCGCAGAATGAAAGTCCTACTACAGGAATTCCTCTCATACCGATCTGCTCGATGTGGCTTGCGAAATCAATGTGGTTATTTCCGAATCCTTCTGTTGTAACGAAAGCTCCGTCAACATCCATCATTTCTACAGTATGTCCTACACGACGAGATACATAGTACTTCTCAGCATTGATCTGAGGTGATCCTACGAATACAACTCCGCAAAGGTCAACTTCTTCATCATGTAAAGCTTCAAGTACAAGTGGCTCTCTCCAGTAATGTCTTGACATCTCTTTAGATGCAGGTCCGATACATGTTAATGCATGGATACATCCATCAAGTACCTCAAGTGGAGATACGCATACAGGTACGTTTCCTAAGTCTACGTTAGCTCTTGCGCCAAGGATACCAACTGGTTCTACAGGAAGGATGAAGTTATCATGCATAGCTCCCTGTCCCATGATCTCTTTTACGATTACGACTTTCTTCTTACCTGGACGACGGATAGATTTCAGTTCTTCGTCTTCAACGATGAAGCTGTCATCTAATTCTTTCATTACTTCACGGATTTCCTGAGTAATGATATCGAATGCTGTATGTGCAGCCATAGGTCCACGACGTTCCATGTTAGTCTTTTCCTGAACTACGATGTTACCTTTGATAAAGATTTCTCCCTATCCGGGCATCCAGGACGTCCCCACATGATGTTCTCGTCAAGGTATCCTTCTGAAGAACCGAACTCACCAATCTGAACTCCGCCTTCATCTGTTCCTGTCAGCATCATAACAACGCCGTCAAGTACTTCTTGTTGCGCCTTCACCAAGGATTGCATCGCCTTCTTTTGTAGCGATTGGCTGAACATCCATGATTGTCTCTGAGTATGTGTGGTATTGGTCAGGAGTGATGATTTCAAGATGGAAATCTTTAACCAGTTCCTGATTAGCAATTACTTCTGCTTCAATTCCTTCACGGATGTAAAGAGTTGTTCCTTCGATCTTTGTCTCTGGTCCTCTCTTAACCTCTGTGATCTTAATGTGTCTTCTTGTAATGTTCCTACTACTTTTGTTTCTTCAACAGGTGCTTCTGCTGTTGCTGTAGCTGCTACTGCTGCTGCAGGTACTTCTGCTACTGCTTCTCCTGTTGCTCCAAGAGCTCCAACCGGAATTTCAAGATTGATATCTTTTCCTTCTCCGATATGGATCTTGAGTGTTCCTCCAGCTACTGTTGCTGCTGTTGCAACTGGTGCTGCCGGTGCAGCTTCCTCTGCTGGAGCTTCTTCCTCTGCCTTTTCTTCTGCTGGAGTTGTAGGTGCTTTTACACCATCCAGAACATCATTTGTTAACGGGCAAAGAGAATCACATGTTTTTGTAAGTTTTGCACCCAGTACTTCTTCAATAGTAAGGCATCCGTCCAGGTTTAATAATCCTGAATCTACCAGATCATCAAAGATTGCTGGATCTTCGAGGTTCGCCGGTTCAATTGTGATACCAGCTTCTGCTCTACAGCACAGTACTGCAGGATCATGAGCATGTGCTTTTGCTGTTTCAGCTGTGATTGACATATTGTTTTCCCTCCTTGTTTTGTTTCGGTACATTGTCCCTTACGGGATATTGTAATTTTAATATATATACAGTTACATACAACATTCAGAAGAACCTCTCAATTACTTCTGGCGGGCAAAAGAATCGGGGGTCTTCTACCTCATTGTACGCAACAGTAATACCATAATATAATTTTGATAATATTGTGTCACTTCGGATAGTGATTAAAAATCAATATCCTGACTTACTTCTTTTGAAACCTTCAGGCTTCTGTACAGCGGATGTCCAACTGTTCTCATAACGTGGTCTGTCTGATGGAATACTTTCAGTCCCATCTTCGGTCCTGACGCCATTACAGTATTTGAACAGTCTGAGCAGTTACCGATCAGAATGTATTCACATTTGTCTTTCTTGAACTGCATATTGTTCTTAACCTGTCCAGGACAGTTACCAGGTCTTAAGCACTTCAGTGGTGCTCCCGGTTTATTTTCAATTGCCTGTTTACATCTGGCTACTGATTTCACTACACCATTCATCTTCTGACAAATATCTCTCATACGTTCTTCGCTACCACCGCAGGCACATACCAAAAGACCTACACTTGCACCATGAAGATCCGGGAAATCAATTGTAACAATGATTCCACCAGTTGTCTTTGTGATCGGTGCATCCTCTGTAGTAGCATGTCCGGTAAATGGACCACCCATGATGATTTCCCCATATACACCATCAATACCGCCGGCACGTTCGATCATTTCCCCAACGCTTGTGCCGACCGGTACATCCATAAATACATGTGGCTCATTACCGCCATTGATCTTACCGATAACAGTAAGGTTCTTAGAAAAGCATGGCTTTCTCTCTTCAATTGCTTCCGCAACTCTTGCAAGAGTTTCTACATTACAGACAATTGCATTCGCTGCTGACGGAAGCTGTGTTGTATTCAGTTCGATTCCAAGACATTCTCTTACAACCGCACGTTCTTCTCCCATCGGATAAATATCCGGAAGTAAGTGGATCGTGATCGCCTCTTCATCTTTTAATGCCTCGCGCAGTGCCTTTACTGCTTTTTCATTTTTCTTCTTAATTGCAAAAATAGCTTTTGATGCATTGGAAATCTCCATGCAGTGTTTTACTCCGCGGATAACTTTCGCACAGTCATCTTCCAGCTGCTGAATGTTATGACGAAGTCCAGGCTCACACTCCGCTGCATTTACAAGGATATATCCTCCCTGCAGATCTGTTCCGAGTTTTACACCTGTCGGGAATCCGGCGCCACCCATTCCGACAACACCTGCCGCTTTTACCATATCAAGCTTGCTGCCTTCCGGAATCTTTACATATTCATCCTTCTGTTCTTCATCCGGCTTGATGATGATACGGTCTTCCAGTACGTCTTCTACCACACCATATGCACTTGAAAAAATATTAGCTCCAAGCCCTGTCGGTGTTGCAATCAGAGTCCCTTTTTCTACTCTGTCTCCGGCTTTTACAACCGGTGCACAAGGAGCTCCTACATGCTGACGCAGCAAAATCTGTAAGTTTGCCATGTCTCTTCTCTTCCTTTCTCCTCTACGTCGAAATCTATATCTTATCTTGTCCTACGCGTATTTGACTATAGTTTAACAAATAGATATATTTTTTTCAATAGCATTTATAGATTTTCACTTTTCATGTTGGACTCAATACTAGAATCTAGTCTAGTGATTGATCTGTACTATAGTCTATATGATTTTACTTGAAAATTCAATATCTTTTTTATATATAATCTATTTATTTTTTTCATCGGTTCTGTCTGATTTTTACAGATTGTCTATTTTTTCTCATTTTACTTATCCGCATTATCTATAAGTATTCTGGTCAAGAGGATTTACGTCAAAAAAGAAAAGCCACCGTACTGTTTCCCCCTAAAACAATACAGCAGCTTTTTCTCTTTTATCTTTTTTAAAGGGCTTTTCGCCCAAAAAACCTCTCTTTTTGGCGAGGGCATTGGGAATCGAACCCACCAGGACGCTCCTAACGCCCCACACTGGTTTTGAAGACCAGGAGACACACCAGTTATCCATCTACCCCCATATATTGATTATTCCAATCAAGCTTATTCATTATAGCAAATTACCATTGACTTTTCAAGTATTTTCGTACATAATATTTTTAAAGAAAACTGAACTGCATACTAGACTCTGGTCTGGTCTTTCAACTAAGGAGGAATATTAAAAATGGAAATCAATCCAAAACTGAATCTTGACGCATTTGAGGCATCTTTCCATGCGATTGACACACATACAGTTGGGGAATTTACAAGAATCATTACATCAGGTTTCCCAAAGCTTGAAGGGGATACCATGATCGAACGTAAGAACTTTCTTGCAAAGCATTACGACAAATACCGTCAGGCTCTTATGTTTGAGCCACGTGGACATCATGATATGTTTGGTGCTCTTCTGACAGATCCGATCCACCCGGAAGCTGATTTTGGTGTGATCTTCATGGACACTGGAGAATATCTGAATATGTGTGGTCATGGAACAATCGGTTCGGTTACAGCAATCATCGAAACAGGACTTGTTCCTGCCGTAGAACCTTATACAGAAGTTGTTCTGGATGCTCCTGCAGGAATTATCCGTACCAAAGCAGAAGTCAAAAATGGAAAGGTACTTAATGTAACACTTACTAATGTACCGGCTTTCCTTTACAAAGAAAACCTCACAACAGAAGTTGATGGCAGAGAAGTTCACTATGATATTTCTTTCGGCGGAAGCTTCTTCGCACTTGTTGATATCGAACAGTTCGGATGGCACGTAGATCCACAGTCAATCCCACAGCTTACCGATTTCGGTATGAAGCTGATTGAAAAGGTCAATGCTGAAGTAGAGATTCGGCATCCGGAACTTGATATCACAACTGTCGACCTTGCAGAGCTTTATTGCTCTACCGATACTCCTGGATGTGACAAACGTAATGTCGTTATCTTCGGAGATCATATGGCTGACCGTTCTCCTTGCGGAACCGGAACCAGCGCAAAGCTCGCCACCCTTTACAAAAAAGGTGAGATCAAAGTTGGACAGCCTTTCGTATATGAAAGCTTTATCGGCTCTCAGTTCAAAGGCGTAATCTTAGACACTACAAAGGTTGCCGACTATGATGCCGTTATTCCGCAGATTACCGGAAGTGCTTATCTGACAGGGGAATCTACTTATGTGATCGATCCAGATGATCCGTTAAAATATGGCTTCAAAGTAGGCCGTTAAGTCATAATCTTTCAGGAGACAGAGCTATGTATATGGCTTTGTCTTCTTTTTTTGTAAACAAATTACTTTCTTGTTATTTCATGTCCATTCTGCTATAATAAAAAAAGATTACTATTTTCAAAGGAGGGGAATTTTCATGCCAAAGAAAAGAAGTTCCACCAAAAGCCGTATCATAAAAGCCGCGTGGAATCTATTCTACAAGCATGGTTATGAACAGACCACTGTTGATGAGATCATCTCGGCTTCTAAGACCTCAAAAGGAACCTTTTACCACTATTTTAAGGGAAAAGAAGCTCTTCTCAACACACTTTCTTATCTGTTTGACGAAAAGTATGAAGAGCTTGCAGGAATCGTAGATCCGGATCTTTCCGCTTATGACAAGCTGTTATTTTTTAACCATGAACTATTTCATATGATTGAGACCAGTGTCGATGTCGGGCTTTTAGCCTCCCTCTACTCGTCCCAGCTGATCACCAAAGATAAGCGCTCCCTTCTTGAAAACGATCGTTACTATTTCGTGTGGCTCACTGAGACAATCAGCACTGCACTGAAAAATGGAGAATTCAACGGCACCAGTACTGCCGATGAACTTCTGAAGATTTATGCAATGTACGAACGTGCTGTTCTTTATGACTGGGCATTATGCAAAGGCAAATATTCTCTCACCGCATACAGCGACAAGCTTCTTCCACATGTACTTGACCAGTTTATAGAAGGATTTTAATTCTGTCATTTTTTCATTGACAGTATAGACACCCTTCTGCACATGGATCATCGCACTACAATCGAGTAGGCTGACTCCTACTCGATTCTTATACTTTGTACATCATCTCGCTTAACAGCTCGATGATGTACATTCGCCAAATGCAGATCCTTGTGCAAGCACAAATCTGCACTTGGCTCATCGTATACACAAAAATGACCAGAACCCGCCCCACTACCAGGGCATTCTGGTCTTTTTCTTTTCACTGCCGCACTTTTCCCTTATGCACTGTACTCTATTCTTCAATCAGGAAGCTTTCCTGTTCGATTCCCTTTCCGGTTTCAAGAAGCTTTTCTTTTAACTCCTCTAAAAGTGGAACATTTACCTTTTGCCAGCTTTTCCATCGTCTCTTTCGAGATTGTTTTCCGCATATTCTTCGTATTTCTCGTAGGTCTCCACATCCATCTGCAATGGCTTTATTCCCGGGAAAATATGCTTCTGGATATATTCAAAAATCCGGATTCCACCGTAATCCATATCTCCGCTGTGGAATACTTCCACGTCTTTCCCTTCGATCACTCTCTGCAGCTTCTTCAGAAATTCTCTTTCAAGTGGTGAAAAATATCCATGACTGTAGATATAAAGGATCTCCGGATCATATTCCATCGCAAGGTAATTCGTCTTATTCTCGATCGTCACGATTTTTTTCAGTGCCGGCTGCTCTACCTCAACCATTGCATGCTTGACTGTCTGGCTGTTCAGCACAACTCCATATGTAAAATCGGAAAGATCCACTCTTTTTGCTTCTGATCCTTTCCAGATCTTCAGTTTAAGCGGTCCTTTAACTGCCAGTTCCTGGGAATTTTCTTCGATCAGCAGCTGCTCCAGAACCGTCTGGATATCCATATCTGCCGTAATCTCCGGGCAATATCTCCTTGCAGCCGTCACCACATTTCGTTCCATCTCCCGCTCGAAGATCTTGCTGTCCTTCAGATAGCGTTTACTGAAAATCCGCTTCATCATCGGTTCTTCCAGAGAGTCCAGTCCCCGGTAACAGTCCAGATATTTTTCCAGCGTCTCTATATTTTTCGGCAGATCACCTTCTGCGATCCGCTCTTTCAGCTTTTCCAGATAATTCTCGATCCATTCTTTCTGAAAGCCTTCCGAAAGCTCCTGGTCAATCATACGTATATAATAATTTACCTTCGCCTGCTTCGGCCAGTATTCTTCTCCACTTTCGCTGTCTGCAAGACGGTAAAAATCCGGAAGATGCTCTACCTGATATGCCACAAGCTCTACATCGCTGTCTGGGACAACCCATTTTTTCACAGTCAGAAGTCCTGCTCTTTCTAGGCGCTGCACCTCTTCGATCAGCTCTTCTTTCCCACAGGCATCATAATCCTCCTGTGTGATCCGAAGGGTCCTCCCTCCAGTCGCTCCTTCCCGCCAGTCACGGCTGCTGTTCTCACATCTTTCTATAATCCTGTCTACCAGATACATTTTCTATCACCCCTGTTCTTCCTCATCCGCAAGCTGTGCGAACTCGGTTTTTCAATTCCATGATTGATATATGCCGTTTATTCGGGTTGGCATATACAAAGGTTTTATCAACATTTTCCAGATAATTCTGGATCTTATCATTTGTGGCACTGATGATCGCCTGGAAACCAAGTCCACGGATCAGCGCAATACAGCTTGCCACCTTCTCGGCATCCATCTTGGAAAATGCCTCATCCAGAACGACCAGTCTGAGTGTCGGATTCCTGTGGATTTTCGGGGAAAGATTGATCCTGTAAATCTGTGCAAAGCTTGCAAGAAGTGCAACATAAAGAGGATTTTGTCCTTCTCCTCCGGAATTCTTACGGATCATCTTGCCAAGACCGATTTTCATGTCTTCCTCACCCTGGACAATCTGCTGCATGTCGAAGGAAAGATAAGTACGGTAATCCGCGTACTTGTCCATATTTTTCTTCGCCTCTTCCAGTTCCTCATGGGTAGCATTTTCCGGTGGGATAAATATGCCGATCAGTTCATTCATCATATCACCGTAGTTTTCTTCATGCTCCATCGTGAACAGATTCATCTGGTTCTCAATAGAACCTGAAAGCTGTGCCGGATTGATCTGCAGGGTATCATCCATAAACATCTTATAGTACTTTCCGTCTGCACCCTTATTCTTCGTGATCACAAACTGGTACTTATCTTTTCCGAAATCCAGCCGGCTGATGATCCGGTTCAGCTCATCTCTTCTCTGGTAGGCCTCGCGGATCGCACTGCGGATCTTGAAAACAAAGTCATCCTTGAAGTGCTCAACCGCTGCCTTTGCCTGTTCATTCGCTGCCTGCCGGTAGGTTTCCAGATTATCACACGACAGGCTTTCCAGAAGCTCCTGATAAACCTTATTATCTTCTTCTACCACAGAAAAATTACGCTGCGTATATTTTTTGGTATAAGCACTGCGGGCTGCCACCAACTCCTGATAGATCTCTTCTTTTTTCTTTCCAAGCTGCTGCAGCTGCCTTGCACTTGCCTCTTTTAAATAAATATAGTTTCTGCTTTTCTGTGCTTCCAGATACTCTTCAAACTGCTTCTCAAACCTTTCGTTTTCCTGAAATTCTTTCTGGATTCCAGAAAGTGTAAATTCCGACTCTGTAATACTGTTTCTGAATTTTTCGATTTCTTCCCCGTTTTTCCAAATTTCTTTCTCTGTCTTCGTGATCTCTTTCTGCTTTGCATCCCGTCTTTCCTGCACTTCTTTCATCTGTGCTTCCAGAGTATCGACTGATTCTGCACGCAGTTTCTGTAGCTTTTCAAGTAAATCTTTCTTACGGGTTTCTTTTCCCTTTATCGCCTTTGCATCCAGGATCTGGCTGATATAATCCTCTGTCGGAAGTGGCATTGCTTCCAGTTCCAGAAGTTTCTTTGCCTCTTCCACAAGTGCCGCAAGTGGAAGCCTCTTCTCCTGAAGCTCATCACAGTGCTTCTGAAGCTGCCGGATTCTCTGGCGGAGACTGATCTCTCCGATATAAGCACGTCTGGTATAATTTTCCGGATTGATGTGCTGCAGACGATAGCTGTGGTACAGCATACAGTCCGGTGTCACACCGATCCTGCATTCCCGGAGTTCCTCAATACTCTCACATTTCATAACGTTTCCAAGGAAGAAATTGATGTAAGACTGCACGTATTTTTCTTTTGCTTTTACTTCTTCTGCAAGAGCTCCCTGACGGACGATGTGCTCTTCTTCCATCACTTTTTCCGTATCCAGAATTGCTGCGCGGAAGAATTTCTTCTTATCCATTTCCTGGTAAATATCCATCGCTGCTTTTGCATATTTTGGCTCTACGATCAGCAAAAGCTTATTATTTCCCATATAGCCTTCCACAGCATTGTGCCATCTTTCATCCCGGATCTCCAGAAGGTCTGCAAGGATCTGCACGGAAACAAATTTTCCACAATTCTCCTGCAACCGGTTCTGTAGTTCCAGCCTTGCTTCTTCCAGCTCTTTTGGATATGCTTTTCTTCCCTGTTTCAGCTCTTTTCAGCTCTTCTTTAGCTTCCCGTTCTTCTTTCTTGATCTGACGAAGTGTACTGTCCGTATTCCGACGTTCTTCTTCGATCTCCGCACGCATCTGTGCGATATTTTCTTTCAGCCTTGTAAGTTCGCCCTCCGAAATCGTACCGGCTTCAAATTTATCAATATCCCAGATTGTCTGGTTGGACGTAATCTCCTGTTCTTTCCATGCTGCAAGTCTCTGTGCTGTCTTTGTGAGACTCGCCTTGCTTTTTCCCAGATGTTCCAGAGTCTCGTTAAGTCCTGCAAGTTCTGCTTCCAGTGCTTTATAACCACTGTTATTCAGACGAAGTAACAGCTCCTCATGCTCCTTTTGCAGTTCTCCACTCTGGCGCATCAGCTCGGCTTTCGTATGCTCCTGTACCTTGATACCTTCTTCTCTGGTTT
>ENA-OQDL01001162-OQDL01001162.1-human-gut-metagenome-genome-assembly--contig:-NODE-1162-length-13941-cov-2.622991_pt1 | contig 13941 bp, 15 predicted proteins | sample MGYA00242782_ERZ504609 | MGnify/ENA primary metagenome ERZ504609 (study PRJEB26092, sample SAMD00036320) | human gut metagenome | host: Homo sapiens | study: EMG produced TPA metagenomics assembly of... | reverse complement strand
GTTATTGGCAGTGGTCACAATTTCCTCGATGGAATAATTATAGAGATTTTCGAGGATGAAAAAGCCCTGCCCATAGCGGTAGGCTATCCCATTTTCATTTAATACGGTCTTCGTCCGATGCTGTTCCGTCGGTTCACCATAAATACTGCGGACATAACTCATCTTATTCCCCAGGGTGATGCCGCCCAAAGAGGCTTCACTGTCGGGAACATTGCCGACCATCGCGGCGAAACAGCTGCCAACGGCCAGCACAGAAAGGGTAAAAATCATAACGGCTATTTTTTTAAACATAATACAAAATCCCTCCTCGATTATCCGTCCCTTCGTGAGTTACGCCGAGTAGCGAATATAGATCGATTTTAACGACGGCGACATCATTTGGCGTCGTCTACGTATTTGATTTGAATGACTTTGCCTTCTGCGTCAGGTAGCGATAGGATCCCTGTACAAAACTTCCTTCACCGTACAGTTTATCGACGGTCGACTTGGGAATGCCGACGGTAATCCCCATAGGCGTGGCAAGGCCGTTGTTGGCATCTGTATAGAGTTCTAATACGGACGGCTGACTCGCATATTCAATGACGTAAAAGCCTTTGCCGTAGAGGTTGCCAATAGCCTGAGTATTGAATTTACCCGTGGTCAGGTACCGATCCGTAGGAGCTCCATAAATGCTGTAAACGTGAACTCATGGGGCTTCCCAGTGTAATTCCGCCAAGGGATGCTTCACTTGCCGGAAGGGGACCGGTCTTATCGGCCATACAAAGGCCGCCTAAGAGGGCAGAAAAAACAACAATCAGTACTGCCACTTTTTTGAACATAATCCCAATGCCTCCTCTCACGTCGATGGTTCAGTCATGTTTCGCTATACTTGCATAGTACCACTAAACATTATTTATATCAAATTTTTAACAAATTTAATTCAATACATCCACAAAAAAGAGTCTCCCATCACACTGCATGATGAGAGACTCTTCGCTTATAGAAATGCCCTTGCAAGGCAAGCTACACTGATTTATCGTTTGTTGCTTCTCCGCCAAATACGCTGTTCTTCGGCGGCTTGAATCAATTCTTCCCGCACTTCCGGATGGGCGATGTCAATCAAGGCTTCGGCCCGCTGCCACGTAGCCAGGCCGGACAGATTGGCCACGCCGTATTCGGTTACGATGTACGGGGCCTGGGTCCGCGGTGTGGTGATGATGTCGCCGCCCGTAAACTTCGGCAGGATGTTGGAATGGCGTTTGCCCTTGCGGTCGACGCGGCTGGACTGCATGGCCAGGAAGGCCTTGCCGTGTTCGGCAGCGTAAGCGCCGGTGACGAAGTCGAGCTGACCACCCGTACCGCTGATATGGCGGGTGCCGGCCGATTCGGAGCAGACCTGACCGTAGAGGTCGACGGCAATGCAGCTGTTGATGGAAATGAAATCGTCGAGCTGGCGAATCGTTTCCGGGTTGTTGACGTAGTACATCGGTGCCGACAGGATGTCCTGGTTGTGATCCAGGAAGTCGTACAGTTCCTGCGATCCCATGCAGATGGAGAACACGCCCTTTCCTCGCTGGAAGGGTTTCTTATCATTGGTGATCTTCCCGGCCTTATAGAGGTTGAGATAGCCGTCACTCATGAGTTCCGTATGCATTCCGAGATCCTTCAAGTCCGATTCGGCAATGAGGATTCCTAAGGCATTGGGCATGCCGCCGATACCGAGCTGGAGGGTAATGCCGTCATGGAGATAGGGGAAGATTTTGCCGGCAATTTCCTTGTCGATATCTGCCGGTTCGCGGTTCGGGGCAAGGCCGACGGGTTCATCGCTTTCGATGACGGCGTCGACGTTCGAGATGTGGATGTGATCGTTGCCATACCGAAGACGGTCGGCATTTTAGGATTGACTTCCACGATGATGTGTTCGGCAGCGTCGAGCATTCCTGCTGACAGCCGTTGGTAAGGCCAAAGGAGAAGTTGCCCTGCTTATCCATGGGAGCTACGGTAACATGGCCACGTTGACCGGTGCAAAGCCCCGGCGGTAATAGGAACCGCAGTCGCGGAAGAGCATCGGTTCGTGATAAGCCCGGCCGGCATCGAGATACTGCCGGTCGACGCCGGAGCAGTGCCACAGATTGTACGTAAAGGTCTTGTTTTCCGGATCGGCTTCCAAAATCGCGACGGGATGACAGGAAATGGCATTGCGCACCTTGATATCCTGTAATTCGTCACGGCGCCGAGCCAAGGCCTTATCGAGGGCCGTCGGATAAGCACAGCTCATGCTGTAATCGACCCAGTCACCGTCTTTTACCAGCTTGACGGCCTGGTCGGCACTGCAGCATTTCGCTTTGTACTCGTCGTATACGTTCATAATCGTTTACCTCTTTTCTTGGTATTGGGCGATGAGCTGCCGGAATGCCGGGAAGGAGCGCTTAATCATGTCGGCTTCGACACAGTAGGAAATCCGTACATAGCCCGGGCAGCCAAAGCTGTCTGCCGGTACGATGAGGAGGTTCAAAGCTTTAGCCTTGTCGGAGAAAGCCTTGGCATCAGCCTCGGGCGACTTGACGAAGAGATAGAAAGCGCCGCTGGGATATACGCAGTCATAGCCCATTTCTTTGAGTCCATTATATAACAATTTACGGTTTTCATCATAGACATTCATGTCCGACGTCTGGCCCATGCACTTTAAGATGACATCCTGGAAGAGATGGGGTGCGCAGACGAAGCCCATGGACCGGCCGGCACCGCAGACAGCCGTATAGACTTCAGCCGCTTTTTCAGCACTGGGCGGCACCAAGATGTAGCCGATACGTTCGCCGGGAAGGCTTAAGGATTTACTGTACGAATAGCAGACGATGGTATTCTGATAGATATGAGGGACGTATAAAATGGGGAGTCCGTCATAGATGATTTCACGGTACGGTTCATCGGCGATGAGGTAGATGGCGTGACCGATATCTGCCGATTTCTTAGTCAATAAGGCGCTGAGTTTTTCAAAGGTTTCTTTCGAATAGACGACGCCCGACGGGTTATTCGGGGAATTGACGATGATAGCCCGCGTATGCGGCGTGAGGGCCTTTTCAAGGGCCTCCATAGGAATCTGGAAGTGTTCCGTATCAGGCGGAACGACGACGGCCTTAGCGCCGGCATTGGCGATAAATACCGAGTATTCCGGGAAGAAGGGCGCAATGACGATAACTTCATCGTCCGGGCCTTCGACGAGGGCCTTTAAGGTAACTGTCAAGGAGGCGGCAGCGCCGCAGGTCATATAGAAATGAGAAGCTTCGACGCCGGCCTGATAGGTCCGGTTCATGTAGTCCGCCAAGCCTTGGCGAACGCTGAGATCACCGGAAGCTGCCGTATAACCGTGAATCGCTGCCGACTCGCGGGTGGCGAGGATATCTTCAATTGCTTCTTTAATACAGGACGGAGCCGGAACGGTGGGATTGCCGATACTGAAGTCAAACACTTTATCTTTACCGACGATTTTACTCTGTTCCTGACCATAAGCAAAGAGTTCGCGGATGACCGAACTTTGAGAACCTAAACGGTACATTTCTTGGGAAGCCATAAGAGTCACTCCTTTATACAACGAAAGTTTACCATAACGAAATGAGCGGGGAAATGAGGAGAATGAATCCCATAAGCACGATGGGAACCAACCGCCACGTGCGGTATTTTTAAAGATATCCAGCTTCATGACCAAGTAAGCCGGCAGGAAACAGGCGATGATCCCAATGAGACCGCCTAAAATCGGGGTGAATTTCAAGATGGGAACATTGAGGACGATGACGCCCCAGCAGAGGATGATGCAGCACAGGCTGGTAGCATAGGTAATCGCCTTTTTCGGAATGGCATCGGCATTCATGAACCGGTTCAACAGATTCAAAACGATCCCCGTACAGGCATCGCGGAAGCTGAGGAACATGGCAAAGAAAGCCGTGACCACTGCAAAGATGTTCAAAATCAGATTCAATACCTTGATTAAGGCGCCGTCCATGTTCTGCGCAGCCAGAGCCAAGGCCGAAATATTGGCCGTATAGGCGACGACAGCCTGGTCATGATCGATAGCCAGATTAAAAGAAATAGTGTAAAACACGACCAATCCGACTAAGAATAAGTACGCCCTGTTATAAACTCGCATGGCTCGATAATGGGCGACGACCTTATTATCCGTTTTAGAGCGGAAATAAATGACGACCGGACCGAGGGCTACGAAGAATTCAATCGACATGGCGATGAAGGGCAGCATGATGATAAAGTTTTTAATGACGTACCAGGCATCAGGCGGAATCAGGACATTGGCCAGATCCCAGTGGGAGATCATGATGATGCCGAGAGCCGCGATGACCAGGGCTTTGGTAAAGACCATGCCCGACGAAATTTCATGAGCAGCTTTTCCCCTTGGGACGCAATGAGGACCAAGAAGGAAATGAGGGCTACGCCATAAAACATATTATCGACTAAGGGCGATTCCGTAACGCCGAAGGTCATCAAGAAGGACGAACTGTCATTCGTCAATGCTGTAGAATACAAGAAGAGGAGAATCGTCGTAAAGACGAAGTATAGAGCACCCAGGAAGAAACCCCAGTTTTTTCCCAAATAACCGGAAATGATACCTGCAAAATCCTCACACTGAGGAGCTTCTGCCAAGACATTCAAATACAATTTTTGATGAGCATAGGCAATCGGATAACCGACGATGGCGACGAGAGCAAAGATAAGTAAACCGGATAACCCGACTTGGATGGGCAGAAAAACGATTCCCGCCCCTAAAGACATGCCGACGCACAGGATAACCCAGCCGAGGTCGATGCCGCTGAATTTTGTTTCTTCTTTCCATTCGTCGACGGTGATGCCCGCCACCTGTGCATACATTTCATAGGATTGACCGAATAAACGCGAACGAAGAGATGCTGCTTCTGGTACTTTTGTCGTAGGTTGCATGGTGTTTCTTCCTCCTTGGGTGCCAAAAATGCCAGGCACTTCATTTCATGCCTGGCATTTTACTCTAGCACACACTCTATTATACAGCGGCCATACCGGCATCGAAAGCCTTTAAGTTAATATCGACAAAAGCAGGTTTTACTACCTTGGCAATAATCGCCTTCCAATCGATATTATGCAGTCCCAAGGATCCGATAAGAGACCCTAAGAGGACGACGTTGGCGCTTTTTGGATTCCCGAGGTCCGTCGCAATCTTCGTTGCGTCGACAATGGTAATCGGTACGCGTTTTGTAATTCTTCTAAGATTCCTTCCGGATACGAACAGGCACCGGACAAGATAGGCAGGGACGGAATCTGCATCTTATTGACGACCATCTTGCCGTCTTTTTTGAGGAACTTGGCATAGCGGGCCGCTTCCATTTCTTCGAAGGAAATGAGGATATCTGCCGAGCCTTCGCCGATGATGGGCGAATAGACTTTTTCACCGAAGCGGACCTGCGTGCTGACGCTGCCGCCGCGCTGGCTCATGCCGTGGACTTCGGACATTTTTACATCGTAGCCGTTTTCAATGAGGCCGATGGTTAAAATCTTACTGGCTAATATAGTACCCTGACCGCCGACACCGACGAAGAGTACGCTCTTTACGTCTGACATATTATTTATCCCCCTTCTTGTAAATAGCATGAACCGGGCAGACCTGCATGCAAACCGTACAGCCGACGCAGTCCGTTTCAGAAATACCGGATTTCTTTGCTTCATTGTCGAAGCGCAGAGCCGGGCAGCCTGTCGACAAGCACTTCTTGCAGCCGATGCAGACTTCCGTATCGACGGCACACGGCGTCATATCGAGGTCAAATTCTTCTTTATCTTCTTTAGAGAAATTTTTTGAGGACGCAGGGCCACTTGGTGATGATGACCGACGGTGCGTCTTCGATAGCATACGCCCAGTCGAGGGTTTCTTTCATGACTTTGAGGTCCAGCGGATTGACCGTGCGGACATTCTTGATACCCAAGGCTTTGACGACCGTTTCTATGTCGATGAGGGTAGCCGGTTCGCCTTTGATATTGTAGCCCGTGCCCGGATTTTCCTGATGACCCGTCATGCCGGTGATGCGGTTATCCAAGATGACGCAGATCGTGTTGGAACCGTTGTAGGCAACTTCGGTCAGGGAGTTGATACCCGTATGGAAGAAGGTCGAGTCGCCCATGCAGCCGACGACGCGTTTCTTCTGATCACTCAGTTCAAAGCCGTGGCTGAAGCCATGGCCGACAGAGAAAGCACTGCCCATGCAGACTGCCAGGTCTTTTCGCATTGAGGGGAGCCGCGCCGCCTAAGGCATAACAGCCGATATCGCCGATCATGACCGTATCTTTCCGTTTGCCCAGTTCATAGAAAAAGCCGCGGTGCGGACAGCCTGCGCAGAGAGCCGGCGGACGGGGTACGAATAAGGTATCGGGAACGTCGAAGCCTTCTGCCTTTTCTTTCAAAATACCTTCGGCAACGATATTGGGGTTGAGTTCGTCGATCTTGGGGATGACATCTTTGCCGTGACAGGGGATGCCGGCCTGGCGAATCTGTTCTTCCATGAAGGGATCGAGTTCTTCGACGACGTACAGTTCATCGACGGAATCGGCAAAGGCTTTAATCTTCTTCATCGGCAAGGGGTAGGTAAAGCCGAGTTTCAAATAGGAAGCCTTGTCGCCCAAAGCGTCTTTGGCATACATATAAGCCGAGCCGGCGGAGATGATGCCGATCTTCGTATCATGCATTTCGACGACGTTAAAGGGACATTCTTCAGCATATTCTTTCAGTTTCTGTTCCCGTTCTTCGACGACGTAGCGGCGCTGTTTGGAAATAGCCGGTACAGCATCCATCTTTTCGCGCTGTTTCTTATAAGGAACGGCCGGAACCTCTACACGGTCACTTTCTTCAACGAGGCTCTTCGAATGACAGACACGGGTCGTCATGCGGATCATCATGGGAACGCCGTACTTTTCACTGACGCGATAGGCTTCTTTGGTCATATCGATGCATTCCTGAGAGTCCGACGGTTCAAACATGGCGATTTTAGCGAATTTGGCATAATTGCGGTTGTCCTGTTCATTCTGGGACGAATGCATGCCCGGATCGTCAGCCGATACGAAGGCAAAACCGCCGTTCATGCCTAAGTAGGAGAACGTAAACAGCGGGTCGGCCGCTACGTTGACACCAACCATCTTCATGGCGGCGAAGGAGCGAACACCGGACATGGAAGCGCCGATAGCCGCTTCCATAGCAACTTTTTCATTCGGTGCCCATTCAGAGTACATTCCATCATAAGTCGAGACGTTTTCCAAGATTTCCGTACTCGGCGTACCGGGATAAGCCGAAGCAAAGGAAACGCCGGCTTCATATAAGCCTCTGGCGATGGCTTCGTCACCGGACAATAATTTTTTCATAATTCATACCTCCTCATTCGTTGAATCAGTTCATTTATCTGTTCGACAATATATATGAAATAATCATGCCAACTATGACATTATCGAATTTAAGCCATTTTTTCATATTGATAAGCTAATTGATATTCATGATATGTAAAAAATTTCGTTACATACTTTACATTCTCTTCATATTTTTTTATGATAGAAGGAGAACTTTTCGGTAATTTTTAATGAAATTTAAAAGGAGAAACTTATGGATAGAATCGCCTTTCTGATTTCCGACCTTTCCATGCAGCAGATGGTTCACACCATCTTAGACACATATAAGGAGAAATTAGAACAACACCACTTCATCATCGACGTAGAAATCATCGATTTTCCCAACCTCGTCGCCCAAGCCACGCCCTGGTCGAAAAAGGGACCAAGGTCATCATCACCACCAGCGGCGCCCACCAGATACTGACCAAGGCCATCGACACCATTCCTATCCTCTGTCTGTACAGCTCGACCAACGACGCCCTCTATGCCCTGCGGGCCATTGCCCCGAATTACAAAAAAATTCACTTGCTGCTCAATGAAAACTTCATGTTCAACAGGGAGGCCTGTCCGCCGGAATTGTCGGAGAAATCGTATTTTATCCCCGATACAGCCTCGATAAGACTCACTTGGAACTCCTCGAACGGGTACGGCAGATACCGGTCACAGCCGACACGGCCATCGTCGGCTGTCCCCTCCTGCCCCAAATCGCCAATCCCAGCCAGATGCCGATTTATTCCATCAAACCCAGCGAATCGACGATGCTGTCGGTCCTGCTCTACGCCCAAGAACTGCTGTCATTCAAAGAAAAGGACAATCAGCAGCTGTCCATGATGTCGTCCATCTTATCCCACGTCACCGACGGCATCATCCTCTATTCCACAGGCGGCACCATTTCCCATCTCAACAAAAGGGCTGCCGACTTTCTGGGCGTATCGGCGACGACGAAAAATATCCGCGATATCTTCCCCGACTGGGTCGAAGGAAACAAACCGTCCTTCCACGAAACGATCATCCGCCGTCCGCCCTATACCCTCATCGCCAACTCCGACTTCTTTCTCATGGACAGCAGCTCCCACTACATCATGACCCTCCGCGACGTCACAGAGCTGCAGCGACTGGAAAAAAATATCCGCTATAAGCTGACCAAAACCGGCATGACAGCCAGACATCACTTCGACGACATCAAGACCGTTGACGACAACATGAAAAAAGTCATTCAAGAGCCGCCATTATGGCCGAATACAACGCCCCCATCCTGATTCAAGGCGAAAGCGGCACGGGGAAAGAACTCTTCGCCCAAAGCATCCACAACGCCAGCGACCGCCGCAACGGGCCCTTCGTGGCCATCAACTGCGCCGCCCTGACGACAGACCTCCTCGAAAGCGAACTCTTCGGCTACGTCAGCGGCTCCTTCACGGGCGCTCGAAAAGAAGGCAAGGCCGGCCTCTTGAAATGGCCCACAAGGGAACGATTTCCTTGACGAAATCAACAGCATGGCCCCCAGCATCCAATCGAAACTACTGCGCGTCTTGGAAACGAAACAGGTCATGCGCCTCGGCTCGGACTACGTCATCCCCCTCGACATCCGCATCATCTCGGCCGGCAACGCCGACCTCATCGCCTCGGTCGAAGCCGGAGAATTCCGCCGCGACTTATACTTCCGCATCAACACCCTGCGGCTGAATCTGCCGCCCGTTAAACGATCGGCCTGACGACATTCTCTACTTATTCACCCACTTCAGTCGAAACCTTAAGTCATCAAAAATGCCAACTCAGTCCGGCCTTAAAAAAAGTCCTCGTCCAGCACAACTGGTGGGGCAACATCCGCGAGCTCCACAGCGTCGCCCTGCGCTACTTCATCTTTGGCGACACCTTGGATAAGTCCTACGATGCCCTCTTCGACATTGCCGACCAAAATAAAAAAGACGCCCTCCTCGACACGGCGTCTCTTACCCTCAACATGAAGCAGTTAGAAGTGACCATCCAGCAAATCCTCATCGAAGAGCTTCAAGAAAAAGGCTATAGCCAAAAGGATATAGCCAAACTGCTCAACGTATCGCGGCAGACCATCTTCAATAAGATGCGCCCGTAAGGGGCCTCATCGACATCGGCGCCGGATATTGCTGTTGGGAATATTTAAATTTTTGCCGGAACTTCGTAATCGTCCGCCGGGCTATGGTAATATGGATGGCCGAAAAATAGTCGGCTACATCCTGATCCGAATAAGGATGCTCCTTGTCCTCGTTTGCGATAAGCGCCTGAATTTTCTTCATGATGGCCTTATCGGAAACAAAGTCCTCTTCCTCGCGCTGACGGCTGTAAGCCGTAGCTAAAAAGGACTGCAGCCCGTATACCTTACCCCCAAACAAGGCGTACCGGTTGCGGCAGACGCGGCTTACCGTCGCCGTACTGAGGCCCGTTTCTTCGGCAATGTCCTTTTGGCGCAGCGGCTCCAAGGGCTGACCGTGGAGAAAATAGCCTTCCTGACGGGTCAAGAGACAGGTCATAACCTGTTCAATGGACAAGCGGCGATAGGCCAAAGCCGACGCCAAATCGTTAAAAGCCCTCCGGGCTTTGCGGATATATGCCAGGGTCTTCTTATCTTTCTGGGCTCCATACTCGGCATATAAATCGTCACGAAAATAGACGTCGGGAAGCTCTTCCAGCCAGCGGAAAGACAATGTTCCGCCCTCGTCAAGATAGATTTCGACATCAGGCGATGTAGACTTCATCCTGCTCGATCTGGCCGGCCGGCTGAAGGGACAAAGTCTTCAAAAAGTCGCGAATATCTCGCAAATCCTTATCCGATAACTCCAACCCCTGCTGGATTTTCGACCACTTCCCCCGCAGGAAATCGTCATAGTGCCGGGTCAAGAGTTCTTCTGTCTTGGGCGGCCCGTCACTGCGGCGCCGCGTCTGGATAAGCAGGGCTTCACAAATGTTTCGGGCTCCGATGCCCGGCGGATCAAAGGTCTGGACGAGTTCCAGGCCTTTTTCCAGGTCTTCTTCCGAAAGGCCGTAGCCGTCGCCTAAGGACGACAAGTCGCCTTGGAAAAAGCCTTTCTCGTCGAGAGAACCGATGACCAGGCCCGCCGCCAAGAGAATCGGCCGCGGCACGGACACGACGCGGAGCTGAGCCATGAGCTGCGATTCGAGGGACGCACTGCGGCTTTTAATATTGTCGATCGGCTTTTCGTTTTTATCACCGGCACCGCGGACGTCATGGTAGCGGATGTCGAGAAGTGGATTATCCGTTACCTGTTCCTGGAGAAAGTCCATCAACTCCTGACCGTGGAGGGCTAAAAGCTGAATCGTCAGGCGCTGGACCTGCATCAATTTAGTTTTTTGTTCAAGCTTAAGCGATAAGTTTGCCATACATACACCTCACAGCCGGATATATGCCGGCTGTTTTTTTATCGAGTGTCTCCCCGAAAAAAACCGATTCTAATCGTCCGGCAGGAGTTCCTGCAAATCGGGGAAGACACTCAGACTCCGCCGCAGGATGCCTTTCATATAGGCGATGGCAATGCCGTAGTTGGTGATAGGAACGGCCTGATCGGCAGCTGTTTTCATGCGGTAGCCCACTTCCCGACCGTTGAGCATGCAGCCGCCGCAGTGAATGACCAGGGCATAAGGCGACAAGTCTTCAGGGAAATCACGGCCGCTGGATGTTTCAATCGAGATGTCTTTGCCCGTATACTCCTTCAGCCAGCGCGGAATCTTGACCGTCCCGATATCGTCGCATTGGCGGTGGTGCGTACAGCCTTCGGCAATGAGAACCTTGTCGCCGTCTTTCAGTTTATCGACGGCGGTGACGCCGCGGACAGCCGATTCCAAGAGGCCCTTATGGCGAGCCATCAAAATCGAAAAGGACGTCAGGCGAATATCGTCCGGCGTATCGGCCGAGACTCTGCCAAAGACCTGACTGTCCGTAATGACCAACGACGGCTTTTTCGTAAAACATGACAAGGTATGGGGCAGTTCATCTTCCTTGACGACGATGGCCGCACTGTTACTGTCGAGGATTTCGCGAATCGTCTGCTGCTGGGGCAGGATGAGGCGGCCCTTCGGTGCGGCCGAATCGATGGGCACGACGAGGACGACCATATCACCGCGGTCAATGAGGTCGCTGACGATGGGAGCCTCGGCATCAGCCGGCTTCAGCCGGGCCAGTTTTTCCTTCAATTCATGGATGCCGTCGCCGGTCAGGGCACTGACATGGACGGCATTATCATCGGCCTGAGCCGGTTTCGTCGAAAGGTCTGCCTTATTATAGACGATGAGATGAGGCAGACCCTTACTCCGAATGAGGCTCAATACCTCTTCGTCGGCCGGGGCCAAGCCTTCCGTCCCATCGACGATGACGACGGCAATATCGGTCTTATTGAGGACCTGCTTCGTCCGGCGCACCCGTTCTTCCCCGAGGGCACCGACGTCGTCGATGCCCGGCGTATCGATGATGACCACCGGTCCCAAGGGCAAGAGTTCCATGGCCTTGTAAACGGGGTCCGTCGTCGTCCCCTTGGTATCCGATACGATAGACAGATTTTGGCCGGTAACGGCGTTTACGACACTCGACTTACCGGCATTGCGGCGGCCGAAAAATCCGATATGAGTCCGTTCGCCTGACGGCGTATCATTCATTCCCATGGCCCTTACTTCCTTTCTATACTTCCAGCAGCCGCTGCGCCAAATCGCGGTAGATTCGGCTTACGGGCAGCTCGGGATCGCCTTCGACGACGGTCATTCCCTTGTTTTCATAATACTGGATTTCCTTGCTGCGGGGAATGTCAGCCACGATGGGCAGGCCGTGTTCATCGGCAAAGGCCTTGACCGTTTCATACTCATCGTCGACGTTGCGGCGATTGAGAATGAGCCCTTTTACCTGAGCGTAACCGCGGCTCTTGAAATTTTCTACGGCTTTAAAGATATTGGCCGCCGCATAGAGGGCCATCTTTTCTCCCGACGTGACGATGAAGATTTCATCGGCATAGCCGTCGCGAATCGGAGCCGAAAAACCGCCGCAGACGACGTCGCCCAAGACGTCATACATGACAACATCCGGCGAAAGTTTTTCAAAGACTTCCAGCTCGTCGATGAGGTCGAAGGTAGCGATGATGCCCCTTCCGGCGCAGCCAAGGCCCGGCGTCGGTCCGCCCGTTTCGATGCAGAAGACGCCGCCGTAGCCTTCTCGTCCGATGTGTTCGAAGTCGGGACCTTCCGTATATTGGCGGTAGTAATCCATGACCGGCATAACCGGCTCACCATGGAGCAGATTCAGCGTCGAATCGGCTTTCGGGTCGCAGCCGATTTGGACGACTTTTTTTTCCAATCGATGCCAAGGCCGCCGACACGTTAGCCGTCGTCGTCGATTTCCCAATGCCGCCCTTTCCATAAATGGCAAATTTCCGCATAGTCAGTCTCCTTCTTATTTCAGTTTATCTTTCATCCATGCCGTAAACGACGGGCCGACAAAAATAGGCATATCGTCGTGATAGTGACGGCCGGAATAGGCTTCGTGAGGCATGGAAATAAATTTATCAGGCTCATCCGGCAGTAACCGCGCATAAATCGGATCGGCAATGACTCGCCGCGCCTTGCGGCATTCCTGACGGATAACGGCTTCGACGCTGGCCACTTCCATATCCTTCAAGAGCCACTGCGGGGCATCGGATAAGGGGCAGAGCAGGCGAACCGTTTCAACACCCATTTCCTTTTCAAGGAAGGCCTTCATCGACCGGAGATAGACCGGTTCGCCGATGACCAGCACGTCGCAGGGCGTGTCGTCGTAAGCCTGTTCCGTCTTCCAAGCATTGAGATCGGCCAAGGCATACTGAGCCTTGACGTATTCTTCGTCTCCCGTAAGGCCGGTCACATAGGAAGAATCTCCCTTCCGCAGGGCTTCGAGCCAATCGGCCGTCCCCTTCTCGCCTATAGGAATGCCGACAACATAGGGAATCCCGTAGGTGTCGCGGAGGTACTGAGCCAGGTAAAAGGCCGTCGACGAGACGACAACATTGACGTCGGCATCCGCTGCCGTCGCAAGGCCTTCCAAAGTATCCCCCATCGACCATGAGCTCTGAATCGTAAAACCGGCGTCGGTCACTATCTGTTTCAGCGTCGTCGCATTGCCGACGACGGAAAAGTCGAGAGGTGTCAGTCCTAACAGGTTGACCCGTTTCGCCGGAAGCTCCGGCTTTTTCGAGGCCGGTTTGACAAACTGCTTAGCCAGCCAAACGTAAGCCCCGCCGGCACCGGGCAGGTAGCTGTGGATGCCGTCGGTGCGAAAACCTAAGGTCGGAAGACCGGTCCGGTCCGCTACCAAGCGCTGGATGGCTTTAAAGTCAGTGCCGATGGCATTTGGCATGGGACTGCCGCCGATGGCGATGAAATAAGGCCGGGCCGCTTCGGCAGCTTCGGCGATGTCGTCGATGAGTCGCTGGTCATTGCCCTGAATGGTATCGATTTCATTGAGGCCTGAAATATAGACCATGCTCTGTGTGTCGTACGACCGCGGTTCGTCGTGCGTGTCGTACGTCGAATTGCAGCCTGATG
>ENA-OQDL01001161-OQDL01001161.1-human-gut-metagenome-genome-assembly--contig:-NODE-1161-length-13944-cov-2.695810_pt1 | contig 13944 bp, 14 predicted proteins | sample MGYA00242782_ERZ504609 | MGnify/ENA primary metagenome ERZ504609 (study PRJEB26092, sample SAMD00036320) | human gut metagenome | host: Homo sapiens | study: EMG produced TPA metagenomics assembly of... | reverse complement strand
ATCATGGTATGAAGCATCTGTGTGGCAACAATCACCGGCTTCTTGGCAAGAATACACTTGCGGATGAGCACACGCTGGATGCCCGGAATACGTTCCTGCGGAACTTCAATACCGAGGTCACCGCGAGCTATCATCACACCGTCGGCTACTTCCAGGATTTCATCGATATTATCAACGCCTTCCTGGTTCTCAATCTTAGCAACAATACGGATATCGCTGTTATGAGCGTCAAGAATCGCCTTGATGTCGAGTATATCCTGCTTATTGCGCACAAAGGAGTGGGCAATGAAGTCTATGTTCTTCTCAATGGCATAAAGGATATTGGTGCGGTCCTTCTCCGTCAGAGAAGGCAGATTGATGCGGACGCCGGGAACGTTGACGCTCTTGCGGCTGCCCAGAGTAGCCTCATTCTGTACTTCGCAGAGCAGGTAGTCGGGGGTCTTCTCTACAACAACCAACTCCAAGTCACCGTCATCAATAAGGATATGGCCGTCCACATTCAAGTCTTTGACGAAATGGGGATAGGATACCGAGATACATTCACGGGTAGTCTCCTGCTCCGGGTTGCCTACCACCTTCACGCGGTCGCCCGCCTTGAAAGGAATGGGCTCAGCCAGAACCGTCGTGCGGACCTCCGGTCCTTTCGTATCCGATCAGGATAGCGATGCGGTTGGAAACCGTACGCACATTGTTTATCAACTTCTCGGCACCTTCACGGCCAAGATGTGCAGTATTCATACGTACAACATTCATACCTGCATCGAACAACTGCTTTATAAAATCAACATCACAGCGCTGGTCAGAAATCGTTGCGACAATCTTCGTTTGCTTCAATAACATAATCTATATACCTATTTTATTTAATAATCTTTTAATGCCTCCATGGCCAGACGGTAGGAGTTCAGCCCGAAACCGAGAATGACACCCTTGCAAGCGCAGGAAATCATGGACACATGACGAAAAGCCTCGCGGGCATGTACATTAGAGATATGCACCTCAATCACCGGAGAAGTGACCGAACGGATAGCATCTTGCAGAGCGATGGACGTATGGGTGTAAGCACCCGCATTCAAAATGATGCCGTCCACATCAAAACCTACCTGCTGAATCTTGTCTATCAGCTCTCCCTCAATGTTGGACTGGAAATAGTCAATCTGTACATCCGCATATTTCTTACGGAGTTCGGCAAGGTAGTCTTCAAAAGTAACGCTACCGTAAATGGAAGGTTCACGTTTGCCCAAGAGATTTATATTGGGGCCGTTAATAATCTGTATCCTCATAACACAATTTTTTATACCTTTGCGGTGCAAAGATAGTGCAAACCGAAAGCAGATGCAAATTTATTTGCAATTTGCTGAAATGCAGCCTATTTTCGCGAAGCAAAGGTAGAAAAAAGAAATGAAATCAGAAGAAAAATCCACGAATAAGGAGAAACAAACGCTGATAATCAGAAAGTACCACCAGTATCTGAAACTGGAAAAAGCACTCTCACCCAATACAGTGGATGCTTACCAAACAGACTTACAGAAGCTGCTGCACTTTCTGGAAGGAGAGGGTATCGCTATCCTTGACACTACCCTGGATGACTTGCAGCATTTTGCCCCGGACTGCACGACATCGGCATCCATCCCCGCTCGCAGGCACGCATCTTGTCGGGCATCAAGTCATTCTTCCATTTCCTCGTCATGGCCGACTACCTGGAGGGAGACCCCAGCGAACTGTTGGAGGGACCCAAAATCGGATTCAAGCTTCCAGAAGTACTGACAGTGGAAGAGATAGACCGCATCATCTCCGCCATTGACCTAGGCACAAACGAGGGGCAACGCAACCGGGCCATCCTCGAGACTCTATACAGTTGCGGCCTACGGGTATCGGAACTGTGCAACCTGAAAATCTCCGACTTGTATTTCGACGAAGGCTTCATCAACGGTAGAAGGTAAGGGCAGCAAACAGCGCCTTGTACCCATATCGTCCCGTGCCATCAAGGAGATAAGGAACTGGTTCGTGGACCGCAATGGAGGCTGGAAAATCAAGAAGGACTTCGAGGACTATGTATTCCTGGCACGCTGGGGCAAAAATATCTCGCGCATCATGGTATTCCATCTCATCAAGGAACTGGCGAAGAAGGCCGGCATCACCAAAAACATCAGTCCGCACACCTTCCGCCATTCCTTTGCCACCCACCTGCTTGAAGGAGGCGCCAACCTGCGCGCCATACAAAGTATGCTGGGTCACGAATCTATCGCTACAACAGAAATTTACACACATATTGACCGGCACAGATTGCGCAGTGAAATCATAGAACATCATCCCCGCAATATAAAGTACCGCAAAGAGCGGGAAATTCATTAAATTATGATAAAATTGCTGCGCGAGTTAACAAACTGTAATAGGATTTAATATCTTTGCGTTGTTGTGTCCATGCCCAAACAGTACACTAAAATGGAATAGACAAATTTCAATTACAAACAATTAATTTATACCTAAAATGACTAAGAAATTGTATCTGCCGTTTTTAATGGCAATGGTTGTTGCATTAATGACATCGTGCAGCAAAAAGATGGGTGAATTGTCATCAGATTATTTCACCGTAACTCCTCAAGTTCTGGAAGCTGTGGGTGGTAAAGTTTCCCCGCTACAATCAACGGAAAATTCCCCGAAAAGTACTTCAACAAGAAGGCTGTGGTAGAAGTGACCCCTGTGCTGAAATGGAATGGCGGCGAAGCTAAAGGCCAGTCGGCTGTGTTCCAGGGCGAAAAAGTAGAAGGTAACGACCAGACTATCTCTTACAAGATGGGCGGCAGCTACACTATGAAGACATCTTTCGACTATGTACCGGAAATGGCCAAATCCGAACTGTATCTGGAATTCAAGGCTACAGTAGGCAAAAAGACTGTCACTATCCCTGCTGTAAAAGTAGCTGATGGTGTAATCTCCACTTCTGAGATGCTGGAACAAACATTGGGCAGCGCTAACCCCGCCAATGGTGACGACGCTTTCCAACGTATCATCAAAGAAAAGCATGACGCCAACATCATGTTCTTGATTCAACAAGCCAACGTACGCGCCAGCGAATTGAAGACTGCCAAAGAATTCGGCAAAGAAGTGAAAAACATAGACGAAGCTGAAAACAAGAAAATCAGCAACATCGAAATCTCTGCATACGCTTCTCCCGATGGTGGTGTAGGCTTGAATACTACACTGGCTGAGAACCGCCAGGACAACACGGCTAAAATCATCAACAGAGATTTGAAGAAAGCAAAAATCGATGCAGCAGTAGACACCAAGTATACGGCTCAGGACTGGGAAGGCTTCCAGGAACTGGTATCCAAATCAAACATCCAAGATAAAGAATTGATTCTTCGCGTTCTTTCCATGTATCAGGATCCTGAACAAAGAGAACAAGAAATCAAGAACATCTCTTCTGTTTATAAGACTTTGGCTGACGAAATCCTGCCGCAACTGCGTCGTTCACGCCTGACTTTGAACTACGAAATCATCGGTAAGTCTGACGAAGAAATCGCAAACCTCGCCGACAGCGATGCCAAGCAGCTGAACATCGAAGAATTACTGTATGCCACCACCTTGACTAAAGATGCTGCCAAGCAAGAAGCCATCTTCACAAAAGCTACTCAAATCTACCCGAACGATTTCCGTGCTTACAACAACTTAGGTAAACTGGCTTATCAGGCTGGTGATCTTGACAAGGCTGAAAGCTACTTCAAGAAAGCTCTCTCCATCAAGGATGCTCCTGAAGCAAACATGAATCTCGGTCTGATTGCCTTGACCAAGGGCGACAGAACAGCAGCAGAAAGCTATCTGAGCAAGGCTTCCGGTTCTAAGGAACTGAACGAGGCATTGGGTAATCTGTATGTTGCTCAAGGACAGTACGACAAGGCTGTCAGCTCATTTGGCGACACTAAGACTAACAGCGCTGCTTTGGCACAAATCCTGGCTAAGGACTACAACAAGGCTAAGAACACACTGGCTGCTATCGAAAGACCAGACGCTTATACTGACTACCTGATGGCTGTACTTGGCGCAAGAACCAACAATACATCTATGGTAACCAGCAGTCTGAAGAATGCCATTGCAAAAGAACCGGCTTTGGCAAAGAAGGCTGCTTCTGACCTGGAATTCGCCAAATACTTCACTAACACTGACTTTATGAATATCATCAAATAATAAAGGTTAGATTGAAAAGAACGTGCCCGGCATAGAAATATGTCGGGCATTTCTTTTTATTCACACCAAAAAGAAGTATTTTCGCGACGAAGTATCAGAAAAAGAACCGGAATGAAGAAAATCTATCTTGCATACCTTCTGCTTATTATATTGTCTGCCTGCGGCAGCAAAAATACAAATTCAGTCTACCTAAATGGTGAAATCAAAGGGCTGGGGAATGATACCCTTTATATATATGGTACGGACAAGTTCTATAACCGTATGGACACTCTGCTTGTCAAGGATGACAAGTTCTCTGCAACCCTCACCACCGACACGCTTGTCTCTACATGGCTGCAATTCAGTGACGGCACAGAATATCCGCTTTACCTGAACAAAGGAGACAAAATAAAGATAAAAGGCTCCGCCGCCGAGCTTACTTCACTGGAAATCACGGGGAATGCCCCCAATGAAGAACTGACAGCTTTTCAGAAAGAGTTGAAAGGTTTGAGTACTCCCTCGGAGAAAGCATTGGAAGAAAAAGCAGAAGCCTTCATCAACAGCCATCCTTCTTCACTGGTAAGTATCTATCTGCTGGAGAAATATTTCGTGCAAAAACCGCAACCGGACTTCTCCTTAATCAAAGAAATGACAGAACACATGACTGGAGGCCTGAAAGACCGCCCATATGTGGACGAACTGCTTGACCTTATCCAAGAAGAAGAGAAGGTATCCGTCGGGAAAACCATCCCTTACGTCAACCTGCCCAATGCCAAAGGCACACAAATCAGCCGTACTAGCTTTAAGGACAAATATCTGTTGATACATTTTTGGGCATCTTGGGACCCGCAAAGCATGGAAGCCAACGCTGCCCTGCGCCGGATTTACAAGAAAGAAGAAAAGAACAAGCTATTCGCACTCTGGGGCATTTCCTTGGATATCGACAGAAAGGAATGGGAAGAAGCAATCAAAAGAGATACCCTGAAGTGGGAACAGAGTTGTGATTTCTCCGGATGGAACACAGCGCCCATCAAACAGCTCGCCATACAAGCATTGCCTGCCAATCTGTTCCTTAGCCCTTCCGGAAAAATTGAAGGGAAGAATATGAGTGAGGAAGACATCAAAAAGAAACTGGAGGAGATAGAGCAAAAGGAAAAAGAGAAGAAAGAGAGTGAAAAGAAACTCAAAAAACAAAACCGACGGTAGCCTATCCTGCCATCACTAACCCCTAATCACTAAAAACGTGCTCATAAAAGTTTTTGGAGCGGCTGTTCAAGGTATTGACGCAACCCTCATCACCATTGAAGTCAACAGTTCCAGAGGCTGTATGTTCTATTTAGTCGGTTTGCCGGACTCTGCGGTCAAAGAAAGCCATCAACGTATCATATCTGCTTTGCAGGTCAACGGCTACCGGATGCCGACCAGCAATATTGTCATCAACATGGCTCCGGCTGACATCCGCAAGGAAGGTGCAGCTTACGATTTACCTTTAGCCATCGGCATACTTGCCGCCAGCGAAGTTATCCAGTCCGATAAGCTGGAACGCTATCTGCTGATGGGTGAACTAAGCCTTGACGGCAGCCTGCAACCTATCAAAGGAGCACTCCCCATTGCCATCAAGGCCAGAGAACTGGGTTTGAGGGTATGATTGTACCGCAACAGAATGCCCACGAAGCGGCAGTAGTAAACAATCTGAAAGTGTACGGAGCGGGAAACATCAAGGAAGTTATAGAATTCTTTAATGGCACGCAGGAATTAACCCCTACGTTAGTCAACACCCGCGAGGAATTCTATTCCCAGCAGAGCAACTTTGATTTCGACTTTGCAGAAGTAAAAGGGCAGGAAAATGTGAAACGAGCCTTAGAGGTAGCTGCTTCGGGCAGCCACAATATACTTCTCATCGGTTCGCCGGGCAGCGGTAAGTCCATGCTTGCCAAGCGTCTGCCATCTATACTTCCTCCCCTCTCTTTGGGAGAGAGTCTGGAAACGACCAAGATTCATTCTGTTGCCGGAAAGTTGGGCAAAGACGGTGGGCTCATCTCGAAACGCCCGTTCCGCGACCCTCACCACACCATTTCTACGGTAGCAATGACCGGTGGAGGAAGTTTCCCCCAACCCGGTGAAATCAGTCTGGCACATAACGGAATTTTATATCTTGATGAACTGCCAGAGTACAGCCGCAACGTATTGGAGGTTCTTCGCCAACCGCTGGAAGATAGGAAGATTACCGTGTCACGCATCCGATGCAATGTAGAGTATCCGGCAAGTTTTATGCTGGTAGCCTCTATGAATCCGTGCCCATGCGGGTATTACACGCATCCCACCAAGGCTTGTGTGTGCAGTCCCGGACAAGTACAAAAGTACCTGAACCGCATATCCGGACCTTTGCTCGACCGTATCGACCTGCAAATTGAAGTCACCCCACTCCCCTTTGAAGAGATGGCAGATTCTCGCCCCGGCGAATCGAGCGCCACCATACGCGAGCGTGTGATACGTGCCCGACAAATTCAAGAAGCAAGGTATGCAGACATTCCCGGCATATATTGTAATGCCCAGATGAACAGTAAACTGCTTGCTCGCCACGCCCGTCCGGATGACAAAGGACTTGCCATGCTCAAAACTGCCATGAACCGCCTAAACCTTTCGGCCCGCGCCTACGACCGTATATTGAAAGTATCACGCACCATCGCCGACCTGGAAGGCTGCGAATTGATACAGCCGGCACACTTGGCGGAAGCTATCGGATATAGAAATCTGGATAGGGAGGACTTGGGCAGGATGCAAAAAAGGGATTTAGCCGGTGAGCGAATTAACAGTCAGCCCCTTTAATCCCTAATCCTAATCTCTAACCCTTATTTTTCTATCCGAATGCGCGCATCCACCGCTATCACCTGCTTTTCAGTCGCCAACAATGGATTGATATCCATCTCCTTGATTTCCGTTGCAAAGCGCAGCAAGGTGGAAAGCCGTACAATAATTTCGGCAAATTTATCTTCATTCACTCCCTTCTGCCCACGCGTACCTTTGATAATCTTATAGGCACGCAACGAGTGAATCATGGAGTAAGCCTCCTCGTAGGACAACGGTGCAAGACCGGAAGATATATCCTTCAGCACCTCCACAAAAATACCGCCCAGACCGCAGAGTACCACATGTCCGAACTTCTCTTCATATTTGGCACCGATAAACAATTCCGTCCCTTTCAACATCGGCTGCACCATGATAGCACTAGCTTCGGGAATCTGCATCATACGGTCGAATTCCAATGCCAAATGCTGTTCACTCTTGATATTGAGCACAACACCGCCCACATCCGACTTATGCACCGGCCCCACCACCTTTGCCACCACCGGGAACCCCGTGCGACGCGCAAAGGCAAGCACTTCTTCCTTGTTGTCCGAAACAAACTCCTCCACAATAGGAATACCTGCAGAGCGGAGCAATGCCTGCACATAGTGCGGGGCGATATAACCGTCCGCAGGAATGGAATCTATAATCCGGCGGATACGGGGAACATCCACTCCAAAGAGCTCGATTTCATTATTGGCAGGCCGCGGGGCATTCATTATCCGCGAAAGTGCCGTACCCAAAGTCACTTCATCGGCAAAGTTCACATGGCCTTTTGCCAGAAAAGCAGCAACCTCGGCTCCTGCCGTATTGATGGAAGGAAGAATCGGAAAAATCGGCTTCTTGCAATGCAGCATCTTCTCGTGCAGCACATCATACATTTCAAACATGGTCACCAGCCCCGGAGTGCCGAAAATAGCCATTACAGCATCAATATTGTCAAACTTCTCCTCACAATACTCCAGACAGAGGCGCAGATGTTCCGGCGTACCCGTAGCCAGAATATCAATGGGATTCCCCACAGCCGCACCGGGGAAAAGCTTACCCTTAAGTTCCTCCGCCACCGGTCCTTCCAGTTTCGGAACATTCAGTCCACCCTTACTCAATGCATCGGTCAGCATCACTCCCGGACCGCCGGCATGGGTAATGATGGCGAAGTTTTTCCCTTTCAGTTCCGGCAGTGTGAAGATACAACCTACGGTCGTCAGCTCCTCGCGCGAATAGCAACGCACAATACCCGCCTTACGGAACAAGGCCTCTACCGCCGAATCGCTACTGGCAATGGCCCCCGTATGCGAACTCGCCGCCCGGCTGCCGCTTTCGCTACTGCCCGCCTTGATGGCCGCAATCTTACAGCCCTTCTTGATGAGCGAGGATGCATGAAACAGCAGACGGTCGGGGTCACCGATACTCTCTATATAAAGAAGTTTTATTCTGGAATCTGCTTCCGGATTGAAGTGTTCGTCCATGTATTGCAACACATCCTCCACGCCGATTTGCTTGGCATTGCCCACAGACCATACAGAGTTGAATTGCAATCCCTTGGTTACGGCGCTCTCCAATATGAACACCGCTGTGGCACCGGAGCTGGAAATCAGGTCCACCCCTTGCGGATGCAGTTGCGGGATGGGCTGGCTGAATACACTGTGATGCCACGAGTTCATAAAAACCGATACAGTTTGGGGGCCTATCAGAGAGGCTCCATACCGGTTCACCGTTTCCAGTATGCGATCTTCCAGCACAGCACCCTCATGGGTCTCCTCACCAAAACCGGCAGAAAGGATAATGAACGCCTTCACCTGCTTCTCCGCAGCAAGCATCTCCACCGCATCGGGACAAAGCGCGGCAGGTATGGCAAGGATGGCAAGGTCCGTATCGGGAATGTCCTTCACATCCGCAAAGGCAGCAACACCCTGCACTTCAGTCTCTTTCGGATTCACGGCACGAAGCTCACCGGTATATCCGCCGCTAAGCAGATTTTTCAGGATAGCCCCTCCGGGTTTGTGTACATTGTTGGATGCCCCCACTACCACAATACTGGCCGGGTGAAGTAATTGGCTTGTTATCATAGTCTGTTTTACATTAAGTTAATGATTCATGCACAAATATACATTTTCCATACATAAAAGCAATCGGTAAAAGAGAAAATAAGCTTAATCCCTTTGCAAAATATAAATAAGTTTACGGAAGTATATATATTTGTGCCATCAATAACAATACGCAGAAAACTACCCTATATGGAAAGCCGTGTCAAAGAGATAGATTATCTGAAATGCATCTTCATCACCCTGATGATTATCTTCCACCTTGTATATATAGGCGACAAGTATCCGTATGCGAAACAAATCGTCTATACGTTCCACATGTCCGCTTTCCTGATTATTTCGGGCTATCTGGCCAATAACCGGAAGGATGCCCGAAGCTTTCTCCGCAAGCTTCTATGGATTTTCATTCCGTATGCCTGCATGGAGGCGGCCTATACGGTGATGTCGCATTTCCTGCCCGTACGCGAAAGTGTAGATGCCATTACTCCTACCGTATTGCTCGACAAGATATTCCTCCATCCGATGGGGCCTTACTGGTATCTGCATACACTGATTCTGTGCAGCCTCATCTATTATATCACATTCCGCTATGTACGGCTGTCGGTTGTCTCCCGGCTGGTTGTGACCGGTGTCTGCCTGTTTGCCCTTTCCCATTGGGGAGGATTGATGAACTTCTCCAATGCCCTCTATTTCCTTATCGGCATGACAGTGAGCCAAAGCGGGCTTCGTTTTACACAAGTCTTTCGTGCCACAACCTTCGCCATTGTTCCATTCGTAATACTATGCTGTTTTCCCGCCAATCTGGATAGAGGTACTCTGGCAGGAGTCGCCATCACCTGGCTTTCCATCAGCCTGCTGTTGGCAGCCTACGGCTATCTGCCGGTACAAGCCAAACGGCTTTCCTTCTTTATAGGGCGCAATACGCTGGTCATACTCCTTTTCTCACCCATTTTCACCATTCTGTCCAAGGCGTTTCTGCCCGTGTTCGCCTTCGACCCTACGGGGATGCTGTTCCTTGTCACTGCCACCGCCTTCACTCTTAGCGGCTGCATGGGTATGGCGTGGGCTATGGACAAGATGCACGTTTCCAGATTCTTCTTCGGGAAGAGGACTATATTGTGCTGAGACGGTTCACGTCTTCGCCCACAAAGGGAAGTTTCACCACAAACTCCTTTTCGTCCTTAAGAATCTCCACCAGCGTGCCGTATAGGGCATACTGCCGTTGCAGGTTCTTCAATCCCGCCCTATTACTGGCCACATAGTTGCGCAACTGAAGATTGTTGCGTACCGTAATCCCTTCGTTTCCTATGGATATATGGACTATCAGCGGCGACTTCTTTGTACTGATATTATGCTTCAAGGCATTCTCCACAAGCATCTGTACGGCCATGGGAGGAAGTTTCTTCTGCAATGCATCAGAGGAAATACGAATGTCAAAATTCAAATTCTCTTCATAACGCATCTTCAGCAGATACAAATAAGCATGTACAAAGTCCATTTCCTCAGCCAGAGTAACGGAATGGGAATCATTATCCTGCAAGGTATAGCGCAGAACCCGGGAGAGTTCCTGCAAATAATCCTGCGCCTTGTCTGAAGATTCCCGGATCAGCGTGGACAGCGTATTCAGCGAATTGAACAGCATGTGCGGATTCAGCTGGTTCTTCAAAGTCTCATACTGATTAGCAATGTTCTCGGTCCGTAACTGCTGATTCTCCAGCAGTACCATGTTGCTTTTCCGGTTCTGATACATTAAATAGCAGCTTCCGGTCACCACAACAGAAATGAGAAAGTCTCTCAACGGATGCAGATAATGATGCAACAGGGCATCAATGGCCGGAATATCAAAATGCTGATGAAGAGCCACGAAGCCTTTTCCCAGCAGGTTGCTGGCAATCCAGATGACCAGAAAGGACAACAACAGTTTTTTCCATCCCATATTCACCCGAGTGTCACCGAAGCGGAACAAACGTTCATTCAGGAAAAAACAGCAACAGCAGGGAAAGATAGGTGAAAAACACTTCATTGAAAACATCCGTCCAATGCATGCCCGGAAAGATCACCTCATCGGGCATCATATCCGACAAGGCAATCATTTCCGGCAAATGAATCAGGAATGCCACCATGACAGAGATGGCATTCACGATCAATATAGATTTATTAGGCATGAAAAGTTTCATGAAACAAAATTACTCACTTTTTTCGGATTTTCGGGCCGACACATACATTCCCGGGCGGAAATTACCGTCCGGATGATTGATCGTCGCATAAATCTTGATAGAACGGTTCGTATTGTCCACCATCTGGTCGATGGAAAGCAAAGTGGCCTTGAAAGTAGTTCCTCCCATTCCATTTACATGAAAATCAAATGTATCTCCCACTTTCAGTTTGTCCAAATCTTTCTCATAGGCAGTCAGCTGAAGCATCAGAGCACTTTTGTCTATCACGTCACAGATCGGCTCACCGACATTGAAGTATTTGCCGACATTCACCTGCATGTTGGTAACATAACCACTGATCGGAGCCTTAATCTCCAGATAGGTATGCATACCCTCTTTCTGCAAGCCGGAAGGAGATATCCCTAAAATTTCCAACTGGGAGACACTGGCATCCAGACGTGCTTTCATGGAAAGATATTCAGCCTTGCTCTGCTGAAGTTTCTTCTGTGAGGCAGCTTCATGGGAAGTCAGATTCTGCTGACGGGCATACTCCTTTTCAAGGTATTCCACCTGAGCCGAAGCATCCAGATACTCCTGCTGAAGACGGATAAAATCGGGATTTTTCAATGTGGCGATAACCTCTCCCTTCTTCACATACTCTCCGGGAAACAAATGAATATCCTGAATCGTTCCGTCCATCATCAGTGTAACCGTTGCATGCTTTTCCGGCGGAAGCATAATCACTCCGTTGAAAGACGGGGCATTGGCCACGGCAGTAGCCGACGTCACGGCATCTACGGAATCTGATTCCATGTCCAATGTATCTGTACGTTCCTGCGTTGTTTCTTCTTTTACATCTGCCGTATCTGAACTTTTTCCACACGACACGGCTACAAACAACAATGCTAATGCGATCCAAATCTGTTTCATATCTTTTCGTTTATTCTGTATATAATTCCATTTCCAACAACGAGACATTGTAGTTATAAACATTCTCGATATATCCTTTACGAATCTCTCTCACTGTATTCAGGCTCTGCACCAGTTCCGAAATACCGATCTCACTTTCACGGAACTTCAGCATCGAACTTTCCTGCAAGGCATCTGCCTCGCGAAGGGCGGCTTCCGAATAATAATCCAGACTCTTGCGCTGCTGGCTGATACGTCCCTGCAGGTCTGCGACCTTATTCTGCAACTGAGTCCGGTTCTGATCGGCCTCATAGCTGGCAATCTGCCAATCTATTTTTGCCTGCTTGCTCCGGCTCTGCTGAGGGAAAAACAGCAGCGGGAAAGAAATACCGACCATCCAGGAATCCAGTTTCCGAAGCGGAAATATCTTTTGCTGTGCATATCCTACCGAGAACTCCGGAAAGAACTTACTGCGCTCGATGCGCAACAGATCCTTCTTTTCCTTGACCTGCATGGAAAAGTAACTCAAATGATCTTGTGAAAGTTCCCGGGCAGAACGTTCATCGAAAGGAAGAACGGACAATGAAGTATCCTGAGGTACAATGGCTGAATCGGCATAACAGGCCCAGGCAAACCGGCGGGCGGCCAGCCGGACTTCATCCTTTGCCTGCAACCACCGGGTATGCAGGTCGGAAGCCATTGTCGTTATCATATTCCGTTCAGACAAATCGATGTCGCCCTGCTGGTAACGCAATTCTCCACTGGAACGCAAAGTTCCTGCCAGACTCTCCTGTTCATTGTACAGCTGATACAAATTGTAGGCATACTGATAATAAGCCCAGGCACGCTTTACTTCGGCCACGATTTCTTTCTTGACCATGTTCCGGTAGGCTTCTCCTTTTTCCACCTGCGTATTGACCAGTGCATTCTTATAAAAAGGAGTCAGCAATGATCCCAAAGACTGTTCCACAGACAACTCGTGGTCGTTACGGAATTCTCCGTTCAACTGTCCCCAGGAATAACTGAACGAAGTACTTCCTCCGTCCCAGATTTCTCCTCGTGTTGCCCGTGCCCGACTGATTTCTGCCGTGGCCATCTTCAAACGCGGATGGTTCTCCAGCGCAATGTGAATGGCCTCATCCAGTGAAACAGGTTTGCCTCCGTCTGCCGCAAAGGATGATAAGGAACAACCCAGCAACAGAACCAGCATCAGTCCGCTTTTACGAACCGGAAGACGATGTTTCCGCATCCACAAACGGGAAATTTCATTGACCAGCCGATAGAATACGGGAATCACAATCAATGTCAGGATGGTAGAGACAATCAGACCTCCAATAACCACCGTAGCCAGCGGCCGCTGTACTTCTGCTCCGGCTGATGTGGCAACAGCCATCGGAACAAAACCTAAAGAAGCAACCAGTCCTGTCAAAAAGACCGGACGCAACAGGTGATGACACCCTTTCCGAATAATCCGATTTGTACACATAGTGTATTCTTTCTCCTTCCGCAAATCATTAAAATGGTTAATCATCAATATACCATTCAGAACCGCAACACCAAACAAGGCGATGAATCCGACACCTGCCGAGATGCTGAACGGCAACCCGCGTACCCACAAGGCCAGAATACCTCCGATCAGAGACAGCGGAACCGTAGAGAAGACCACAAGGGAATAGATTACGCTTCTGAATGCAAGAAAGAAGCACAAAATCAATACCAAAGCAATCGGGATGACCAGTGTCAGTGTACGAATGGCATTCTGGAGATTCTCAAACTGGCCAACCATACTCAAAATAGATCCCGGCTTCAGTTTGATATTCTTG
>ENA-OQDL01001159-OQDL01001159.1-human-gut-metagenome-genome-assembly--contig:-NODE-1159-length-13950-cov-2.581278_pt1 | contig 13950 bp, 14 predicted proteins | sample MGYA00242782_ERZ504609 | MGnify/ENA primary metagenome ERZ504609 (study PRJEB26092, sample SAMD00036320) | human gut metagenome | host: Homo sapiens | study: EMG produced TPA metagenomics assembly of... | reverse complement strand
ACGGATTACGAAAACCTTCTTCCCATGACAATATGCAAATAATAATCGTTAAATTTGTGGATTCTTTTTTAGACGGGTGCCGACTGGCGCCCGTCTAAAAGGGGATACCCTAAAATTGGAAGTTTACACTTATTTCAATGAAAAGATATACCTTATTATATATAGTAGGAGTGCTGTGCACTTTTATGAATTTATCATGGGCTTATGCCAGCAATCCGGTAAAGGAAGGAAACGTTATTACCGGACATGTGATTGAGAAAGGATCAGAAGCGGGTATCGCTTATGCCACAGTATTAATCGTAGAAACCGGAAAGGGAACGGTGACCAATGATGAAGGTTATTTCCGTTTCAAGGATATTCCTGCGGGAGAATATACCCTGAAAGTACAGATGATGGGTTATGCTACTCAGACAAAGAGGGTGACCGTCAGCAAGGAGTTTACGGTTGACATGCATTTTGTGATGGAAGAAGATGTCATTCAGGTGGATGAGGTGGTTGTTTCTGCCAACCGGAATGAAACCAGCCGCAAGCTGGCGCCTGTGGTGGTGAATGTCATGAATAACCGTCTGTTTGAGATTGTGAATTCTACTGATCTGGCCAAATCGCTCAATTACCAGTCAGGTCTGCGCGTGGAAAACAATTGTCAGAACTGTGGTTTCCCGCAAGTCCGCATCAATGGTCTGGAAGGCCCTTATTCGCAGATCCTTATCAACAGCCGTCCGGTGATGAGCGCCTTGTCGGGTGTATACGGACTGGAGCAGATTCCGGTGAATATGATTGAGCGTGTGGAAGTTGTTCGCGGCGGCGGTTCTGCTTTGTTCGGAGCCAATGCGGTAGGTGGAACCATTAATATTATCACGAAAGACCCCATCAATAATTCATTCCAGGTATCATCAACGATGTCGAATATGAATTCCAAATCGTGGGAGCAGTATGTGGGAGCCAATGCTTCGCTGGTATCTTCTGACAACTCTTACGGGATTGCTCTTTACCAGTCTTATCGTAACCGCAATCCGTATGATGCAGACGGAGACGGATTTTCCGAGCTGGGAAAACTGAATATGAATACTTTCGGTTTGCGTGCCTATTATCGTTCTACGCAGTTCAGCCGCATCAGTCTGGAATATCACACGACAAATGAGTTTCGTCGCGGCGGAAACAAGTTTGATCTTCAGCCGCATGAAACGGATATTACTGAACAGACCAAGCATATCATCAACAGCGGAGGACTGACATACGATGTCTTCTTCCGGGAGTATAAACATAAGCTCTCTATCTACGGTTCAGCACAGCATACGGACCGCAACAGTTACTATGGTGCCGGTATGGATCCGAATGCTTACGGAAGAACGAAGGACCTGACCGTCGTAGGCGGAGCCATGTATGTGGGGAATATGGACAACTGTTTCTTTTCGCCGGCTACTTTTACGGGAGGAATCGAATATCAGTATAATTCCCTGCATGATGTGATGACGGGTTATAAGCGTGATCTGAAACAGGATGTGAAGATTGCCAGCGGATTTGCACAGAATGAATGGAAGATGGAATATTTTACCTTGCTGGCCGGCTTCCGTCTGGACAAACACAACCTGGTGGACAACGTGATTTTCAGTCCCCGTGTCAATGCACTCTGGAAACCATCCGACCGCCTGCAGGGACGTCTGACCTGGTCTACCGGCTTCCGTGCTCCACAGGCTTATGATGAAGATCTTCATGTGGCAGCTGTGGGTGGAGAAGCTATGCTGATCAAGCTGGCAGACGGATTGAAACCGGAGAAATCCAACAGCTTCAGCGGTTCGATTGACTGGAGCTTCAATTTCGGACATTTCCAGTCGAACCTGCTGGTAGAAGGTTTCTATACCGCCCTGAACGATGTGTTTTATCTGGAAGCGCTGGGCAAAGATCCGCAGACCGGAACGCAGATCCAGGAACGCCGCAACGGAAACGGTGCAAGAGTGTATGGAGCAAACATTGACTACAAGATCGCTCATGGTCGGGAAGCTGCCCTTCAGCTGGGATTTACCCTTCAGCGCAGCCGTTACACGGAGGCTGTCAGCTGGAGTGATGATCCTGATGTGGCTCCTATTAAGCGTATGCCTCGTACACCGGACTATTACGGATATGTGACTTTCACTTCGGCACCGTTGAAAAACTTTGATTTCTCGGTGTCGGGAGTCTATACAGGAAAGATGATTGTTCCTCACTTTGCCGGGTACATCGAGAAGGACCGTCTGGAGAAAACACCCGATTTCATGGATGTAAACGTGAAGCTGAACTATACGTTCGTTCTGAATGATCATCTGAAACTACAGCTCAACGGAGGCGTGCAGAATATCTTCAATGCTTTCCAGAAAGATCTGGATAAGGGAGGAAGCCGCGACTCCAAATATTTCTACGGACCGACTCAGCCACGTACTTATTTTGTAGGCATCAAGTTCTTCAATTAAGACTTTCTTGAGTCTCAGAGAAAAAGGCTGCCGGCCCCCTGGAGGGTGGGTGGCCTTGCTTTTTATTTTCCTTGTAATACGGTCTTCTGACAGAACGGGCTTTTTAAATTTATTCCGTCGAAAAGCTAGGATTTATAAACAGATTATCCTACATTTGCGTAAACAAATTAAATTTTAAAATACTATCAATATGGGAAATGAAGAATTGATCAAGCAGTGTACCGAGAAAGCCATGAACTGGCTGACTCCTGCATACGATGCCGAAACACAGGCAGAAGTAAAACGTATGTTGGAAAATCCGGACAAGACCGAACTGATAGAAGCATTCTATAAGGATCTGGAATTTGGAACAGGTGGTTTGCGCGGTATTATGGGCGTAGGTTCCAACCGCATGAATATCTATACCGTAGGTGCAGCCACACAGGGTTTGTCCAATTATCTGAACAAATGTTTTGCCGGAAAGAAAGATATTTCTGTTGTTGTGGGTCATGACTGCCGTAACAACAGCCGCCTGTTTGCTGAAATCTCTGCAAACATTTTCTCTGCCAACGGCATTAAAGTATATTTGTTTGAAGATATGCGTCCGACACCTGAAATGTCGTTTGCCATCCGTCATCTGGGATGCCAGAGCGGTATTATCCTGACAGCTTCTCACAACCCGAAGGAATACAACGGCTACAAGGCTTATTGGGATGATGGCGCACAGGTATTGGCTCCGCATGACAAGGGTATCATTGACGAAGTGAATAAAGTTGCTTCTGCCAAGGATATCAAGTTTGAAGGAAACAAGGATCTGATTCAGATTATCGGTAAGGAGGTGGATGACGAATACTTGCGTCAGGTACATTCCATCTCGATTGATCCGGAAGTGATCAAGCGTCAGAAGGATCTGAAGATCGTTTATACTCCGATCCACGGAACAGGTATGATGCTGATTCCGCAGTCTCTGAAACTGTGGGGCTTTGAAAATGTTCATTGTGTACCCGAACAGATGGTGAAGAGCGGAGATTTCCCGACTGTAGTTTCACCGAATCCGGAAAATGCCGAAGCATTGACTCTGGCTATCAAGCTGGCGAAGGAAATCGATGCTGATATCGTGATGGCTTCCGATCCGGATGCTGACCGTGTGGGTATGGCTTGTAAGGACAGCACTTATGGCAGTCAGAATAGGCCTAAAATATTCTTCTTTATGAGCCCAAAGCTGTCTTATATGATATCGTTAATTCTCAAATGAATGGGGAAATCCCTCAATCCATCTTGGACGTATCTTCGCCCAAGACCGTATTGGTTTACGATATCGGCGGCGGGACGTTAGATGTATCTCTTCATGAAATCAGCCAGGGAGAACGGGGAGAACTTTTGAATATTAAAGATTTAGCTATTTCTCGTTACTCTCAAATTGGCGGAGATAATTTTGATATATTAATCGCCACGCACTTATGCGATGAGTTTTTGGACATCACGGAAGGGATGTTTGCTGTTACGAATCAGGTTCGTAAGGAAATTATGGCGATTTGCTTGAAAAAAGCAGAAATTTTGAAAATTGATATGAATTCGTCTTATGAACTCCAAGCCTCGCTCGGAAACGTTTTGCCGGACGATCATACAGAAAGTATCAGTGACGTCAACCTATACAACGGCAATCCTTTTGAACGAGATGTTACCAAGGCGGAACTCCTTGAGTTTATTCGTCCGCTCATGGGGGAAGGCCTCACGTTGGCAGATGCTAAAAATTTACAGAAGTTGAGTCCGAATCAAATTGATAATATCATTTATCCTATCCTTGACGTTATGGCGAAAGCTCAGGCAAAATGCGGACATGAAGTTTCTATTGATTCCGTCGTACTTAATGGGGGGATGAGTAAGTTTTTCCCCATTGTCGAACGATTAGAGGCTTTTTTCGGGCATAAATTGATCACCCTGAATGACCCCGATATGTCTGTTGCCAGAGGGGCTGCTATTTATCATTATTATCTCCACAAATATAAGAATGAAGCTCACTTCAATGGCATTGCTAATGTGATCGATGAAACGTATGGACTTCCTGGTACAACCAGCAGTACGACTGCATCCGCTCAAGCGCATCCTAAAGCCGGTCAATTGATTGCAGCTAGTCCCATGAAAAACGTGGGAGTGAGCATGGGACATATCCAGAACGATACCTTGAATTTGGCCGTTAGCGGGGGCAATGTATATCCTATCGTACCTGCCGGAACGCCGCTTCCCTTTATCAGTGAACCGCTTCACGTGCTCATGCTTCCTAAAAAATGTGATAGTATTCGTTTGCCCCTTTATTATGGCAGCGGGGATACGACGGCAGCTCCCAATCGTAAGATTGCTGAACGAAAATTACGATTCAACCAACCTACCCGGCGGATACACCCATCTCCATTCAAGTAAGCATTGATGATTTCGGCATTATTTCGATCCGGACCTGGATTACCGATGAAGAAACAGAGTTGGGTACGGTGACGATGGCTAAAGGGCAGGATGAACGAGATATCCGCAATAAAGGGACGAAAAAATCAGTGTTACCTTTAGGCACGAAAGGCATGCATTTAAATTTCCGTGCAGAGTGCAATGAATTAGCCAATTTAATTGCTCGGCGTAAAAAATTCGCGGTAAGAAAGCTTATAAGGCTGACTCAGAAATTAGCAGTCAGATTAAGGCCCATTGTCAGCGTATGATTATTGCAACGAATCCGGAAGATGCCGGTTCGGAAATTAATGATGCGTTGCGCCGTCATAAGGATTTACAAAACTATTCAGCGGCGTTGATCGGCGTTGGGATGATGCTTTATCATACTTGGCAGGGATTGGAACAGAGCGAATTTCATCGCTATTGCCGTAATATTGTCGAGGGCCTTGACAAAAACATTAAGTTTTATACTTACATGAGAGATTATCATATGCAGGCTATTAATGCGCTGGTGGCCATTAGTGATGATGAAGATATACCGTTGCTTGTCAGTTTATTTGAGCAAGGGGATAAAAGAACTTCGCCTCAGACGGCTGTTGCCTTAGCGAAAATGGAGGCCGATGCGACGCCGATTATCAACGCGTTTTTGGATACCGATGAACACGACATACAGAAATTAGAGAGTTATGCTTGGGCCATTGGCAAGTTATGTTCTCGTGAATTAGGCACGTATGATAATATGGATCTGTTACAAGATTGTGCCGAGCGGTGTTTCCATTACTTAAATAGTGACAAGTTGAGCAACTACAATATTAAGGCGACCTTACTGTATACCATCGGTGAATTATGTGATTGTCGTGATAACGTCCAACAACCGCTTCCCGCGTCTTATCAGAAGATGGCAGAAAAGAGCATTCGCGATTTTGAAGATGAAATCAGCTACACAGAAAATGAAAAGACTTACCGAAGAAAGTTAAACTTAGCGATTTCGATGGTTAAGGGCATTCAGTTGGCCGAAGAAGATGATGCGCAGCTCCTGGCTTTGCGTCAGCGATTTGACTGATGGCGACAGTTGGGACTCGTGTTAATCGTCTTTCCTTTGATGGTAAAGCGGTCGCGGCCTTGAATATACCGAATGAAGTGCATCCCAATAAATCAGCTTGGTTATAAACATGATAACTGGGGCCAATCTATATTAAAGAGCTATAAATATTAGTCATAGATAATGTTTATAGCTCTTTTTTGTCGATTATTTTTTCATCATGACAGGACCTGTCTTTGTCAAATGATAAGATAAAGACAAGTAAAAATATCGAATGGTAAGGAGTAGCGTGTATGAAAATTCAAACCGTGTTTTTTTGGAGTGAAATTCAGCGGTTCAGTCATCAGGAGTTGCAGTTTTTCCATAGTCTGAGCCAAACGTTGATGCCTCTCGTTTTATATAAATCGGAGGAAGTAGCTGCTGTGACCGATTCTTGTCGGCAGGGTCTGGGACTTCCGCAAAGTGCTTATCAAAGCTGTGACGATGAAGCTTCATTTATAGAGCAGTGTTGCCTGTCTGCTGATTGGGTTATCTTATTTTCAAACCGAGCATACACGGTCAAAGCCCGCAATTTTGTAATCATGCCATTGCCCTTTTGGAAGACCGTGGACAATATGAATTCGGAAAGTTTTACGAGTCATGCCCAACACAAGCTCATATACAATGAATTGTCTTCTTTATATATGGATTCGATTGGGAATGATACGGAGAAAGAAACGAATTTTCTGAAGGCACGTTTTGAAGAAGTTCATGCCAAGACGGTCTTGGATTGTTGCTGCGGCGTAGGGCGCCATGCTTATCGCTTAGGCCAGGCCGGATACGAGGTGACAGGAATCGATTTTTCGGAAGCGCAGATTGAAACGGCTAAACGTCTTCATGGTCATGACCATGTCCGGTATGTCGTTGCCGACGCTCGTCATTTTGATTTAGCAAAGAAAGATTATGACGGTGCCATGTGCATGTGGACGACGTATAATTACTTTTCAAAAGACGATGATCTGAGAGCTGTTGTGGATCGACTGTGGTCTCATTTAAAACAGGGAGGGCGGCTGATCCTCGATTCGAAAAAACATTCCGGCCTTGGAAACAGTCCGCTGTTACTGCCGCACTACGAAGCGGCCGGAACTTGATTTGACTCTCCTTATTTATAAACGGATTTTAGGGGATATCCAAAATTCGCAGTATTTTTACTTTCTCGATGAAAAAGGGCAAAAACACTTCTATTTGGATGAAGAATTTATCCGCTTTTATTATTTGCAGGAATTGCAAAAGCTGATGCAGGACCGGTTTGAACTTGTCCGTGCTTTCGGGGACTTTGAAGGAACGGTTTATGAACAGGAACATAGCGAGCGGCTGGTTACGGTGTGGCGTGCCCTGCGATAGGAGCGATGTATTGATGAAACTGGTTATAGAAGGTATGGATGGAGTAGGGAAAAGTACGGTTGCTAAAAAAAGTGGCTGCCTTTTATCACCTGAAATACGTAGACGGCTTACTTAAAACCTATTTTACCGATAAGGGGTTCAGTGAAGCCGAGTTGGCCGTTTTGGTAAAGGGAATAGAGAGTTTCTATGATCATGAAGACTCCTTGGTTCGGACGTGGATTATGGGATTTGCCAATATTTTTAATCTGCTGAACTATGATGATGTCGTGATCGACCGCCACTGCCTGACGACTTTTTTCTATAATGGCGATGATCGGTCACGACGGTTGTATACAATCATGCAGGAGATTTCAGGAAAACCGGATTTGATTATTATCCTTATGGGCTCACCGAAGGAGCGCCGCAGACGGATACAGCAGCGAAATGCAGACGACCGCGACCTGCAGCATCCGGAGAAACTGGTTGACGGCAATCGACAATTTATAGCGGCAGCCGAAGCGTTAGCCGTTCCTTATCAGGTTGTAGAGACTGATGGACAAGACGAAGTGCAAGTCTTTCAGGCAGTTTGTAAGGTTATCGATGACTGGCAATGCGGTAAGGAGGGATAGGTCGTGAAAGAACTGTGTTGGCTCTTAACCACGCAATGTAATCAGCACTGCGGTTATTGCAGTAAATTTACGGATGTCCCCGTTATTACGGATGCCTCGTATCCGTCGATCATTGATCGCTTGGGACGGTATGGCGCAAGGCAGCTGACCCTTTGGCGGCGGCGAACCCATTTTTAACGAAATCGATTGATGATATCGTCCGGTTGGCGAAAGATAAGGGGATTCAGCTGAAAGTCGTTACTAATGGCGACTATCTTAAAGCTCATTCCGAGATCATTCCTTTATTGGATGAGATTACGATTTCACTTGATTCGGTAAATACGATTATAAATGAACGGTTGGGACGGGGCCGATTTCACGATAGGCACGTTCGCGAACTGTTATCCTATCTTCGGGGAAATGGGATTTCGGCCAAGCTCAATATAAATACCGTCGCTTCGAGGTATAACCTTTCTTATATACATGAAATGATTCCCTTGGTGGAATCGGCGGGGATCACATCATGGAGAATTCTTCGTTTTTCACCGCTTCGGGGACGAGCGGTTCAAAATAAAGCCGGTTTTGAAATTGACGACCGGGAATTTAAAGCGTTAAAAGCTGATTTGATGGACAGGGACATGACCTGTAGGCCGCAGTTCGTCGATCATGATGGCATGAGCAATAATTACTTGCTCATCGCTCCCGACGGAGGGGTATACGTATCAGAGAAGCTAAACGATATTAAGGTGGGAAATATCTTATCCGATGATTTAACGAGTTATTTTCTGTCATAACGAAAGAGATGGTAGGTATGAAGGAAGATAAAGTTTCACGAGTATTATCACTGTATTCGCAATTAATGGAAGGCCGAATCATTAAGAAATCCGTAGCGGCCCAGAAATATGGCGTCAATGAACGCAGCATTCAACGTGATATTGAAGATATTCGAGCTTTTTGCCGCAACTGCATGGCTCTTGGCGACAGCATGCCCGGTGACTTGATATACGATTATATTGAAAAAGGCTATCGCTTGGATCGCAGGCAGACACCGAAACTGTCCAACAGCGAGGTCCTGGCTTTATGCAAGATTCTGCTCGACAGTCGGGCTTTCGTCAAGACGGAGATGGCGGATATGCTGCACAAGGTCATTGCCTGCTGTGTGCCCGAATCGAATCAGGCTTTGATTACAAAGCTGGTCAATAATGAGGCTTTCCATTACGTCGAGCCGCGGCATCGGACGAGTTTTCTAGACACGATGTGGCAGCTTGGCGAGGCCATCCAACAGCATCGCTACGTTACGATTACCTATGGACGGATAAAGGATCGGAAAGTTGTCGAACGGCGACTAAAGCCGTTGGCCCTGCTTTTTTCGGAGTACTATTTTTATCTCATTGCCTTTATCGACGACAGCAATATTCAGAAAATCTATGAAGGCGCCCGCGATATGACGCCGACCATTTACCGTTTGGATCGGATAAAAAACCTTGGAGGTAGAAAAGGCGATCTTCCGTATTCCTTATAACCGGCGCTTTCAGGAAGGAGAGTTCCGCAAGCGCGTCCAGTTCATGTATGGCGGTCCCTTGCAGCGCGTGACCTTTACCTATACCGGCGGCGACATCGATGCCGTCCTGGACCGCCTGCCGACGGCAAAAATTCCTGAGCGAAGAAAACGGGACCTATCAGATCGAAGCTGAAGTCTACGGAAAGGGTGTCGAGATGTGGCATGCGAAGTCAAGGGAAATACGTCAGCGAGGTTCAGATTAAAGAAATATGAAATCGGTGAATACAGTTTGAGGTAGACATTATATGTCTACCTCAAACTGTATAATATAATTAATAATTTATAAAATAAACTGTGATAAAATGTGTTTATTTTATAAATTATGGTATAATATATGCTATAAAATAGCGGTTTATAAGGATAAGATATACGTCAAGTCAGTGGCGCTTTTAAAATAGAAAATATTGCATGGGATAAACTGTTTGAAAGTAATTTCCGTGTAAAAATATTATAGTTGCCATGTAAACTAAATACTTTAAGAGGGAGGATCCATATAGAAAATAGGGCTTTTTATTGAAAAAAATCATGACTTATTGTTCTAATCAGGCAGGAGGATTTCATATGCAATCTGTAGCAGAGCAGCTGGAGACGATCAAGAAAAATTTTTGAAAAACAGAAGCAGGCCTTAGTGGCTCAAGGTGAGAAAGTATACATTGTAAATGCAGGCAATATGAATCATGGGAAAAGCAGTATGTTCAATTCGCTGCTGGATAAGGATGCCTTTTAAAACGGAAGATATCCGGACGACGGTAACCTGTGATGAAGCACCTTACCGGGACAACGTTGATTTTTGTGGATACGCCGGGTATCGGCGCCAGTGCAGCCGATGATGCGACGGCGTTAGAGGCGTATAAAAAAGCGAATCTGATTTTGTTTGTTCATAATCCTTCCGTAGGAGAACTGCATGAACTCGAAGTGGATCAGATTAAAAATTTGATAAAGCTGTTTCCAGAAAATGCTGACTTTTGGAAGCGTTTTTGTCTGGTCATGACCTTCAAGGAAACAGATAAAGATCAGTCCTTGGATACGATTCAGAAGCATATTACCGATGGGATTTTCAAAGAATTCCAAGTTAAGGATTTTCCCGTTTTTCGTATTTCCAATACACGGTACCAAAAAGGACAGCGCGAAAATAAAAAGGTGTTGATCGATAAGAGCGGAATCCCTGAATTGCGGTCCTATATTGACGGACGCCTTGAAGCCTTGAAAAAAGACAGTATGGCCTTGCAGGTACAGCGACTGACAAAATTAAAAGAAGAAACTTGCCGAGACATCAATAATCTGAAAAATAATGTGGAACATCGAAAAAATACGAAACAAAACCACCTTGAGAAACAGGGACACTCTATTTTGACGACTATTGGGCTGTATGCCAAACAAGATCGGGATTTTCAAGCAAAATCGAGAAGCATTTCTTCGAATTTGAGAGTAGCTAGAAATGAACGCGACCAATTGAAACGGCGCTGGGAAAATGAAAGACGTTGAGTTAATCCGTTAATCGAATGTGAAGCGTGAAAGGAGCAGCATTATGATTGTAGTAGGTGTAGTAGGTGTAGTAGGTGTAGTTGCAGGTGCAATCGTACATGATGATCATAGTAATTACGGCGATTCTTACAGTAAGTACGGTGATGCGTCTTTAAAAAATGAAATTCAGGCTAAAAGTGCCAAAATCGAACAGTATGAAAAGGATCTTCAACGCGTAAAACAAGTAAGAACTGAGAATTTTGATGAGTGTGTACGAGAAATCAAGGCAGAAAATGGCGGCTTGCTTCCCAGTGATTTTAATAGTCGGCGCGAATATTATAAGGAGAATTCAGAGTCTTTTAAAAGTGCCGTAAAGCGGAGAATGCAGGAAAAGCTTGAAAGTGAAATTTCCCGTGAACAGCAGGAGTTGAAGGATATCGATGCCTTATTGAATCAGATTAATAAGTCCATTTTGACGAAAAAGTAAGGAGAATCGCTGATGAATGAATCACTGGGTATGGCGAAGACGACGGAAGAATTGTTTTCCCAGCTTGATTTGATCGGGAAAAAACTAGAAAACTTTTCTTTGACCATTGATAAGAAGAGAGATGACGTATTTAACTTATTGAGACAGTTTGGTCAGGGGATTCAACAAGATTTTTTCGGCTTCAGGCCAGGCGACGGATGGAAACGGCGTCGAGGCTGCTTTGCAATCGGCCCTTCTTCAAATCCAAAATTCTGTTAATCAGTGGGATGAGGCCATGAAGGTAAAGGCCAAGGGCGTCGACTTCATGAGCAAACATGAAAAATATTTGGTTGTCATGGTATTTGGTGCCGTTAAGTCCGGTAAAAGTTCTTTAGGCAATTTATTTGCCGGCAACGCTTTTCGCCAGGCACCTTTTGACAATGCCTACAAGCATCATGATAAGCCCATCTTTGAAACGGAGGAAAAAGGTCGGAACAGTGGGGCCATTGTCCGTGGTGACGGAGACGATGCCTTTGCCGTAGGCTATACTGATACGACCGGTGATATTCAATACTTTACCCTTTCGGGGCTGCGTTGGATTGATTATGATTCAGGCGTTCACAGCCGCGTAGATGTAGCGGCCAGAAGGGCAGTTATGACCGGCTTCCGGCAGGTGCAGGGCAAGATAAATGAGCAGGTGGCAGCAGACCTCGGGACAAACACTTATGAGGTGTCCTATCATGTGGGCGCCCGTCCGTCGCATCAGCCCTGGCAAGGGCGTGTCTGGACAATGGAGCAGCTACAGAGCGTTTGCGGGCTTGGTACCGTGACGGGTCTGCATGGAGCAAACTGCTATCATGATTACAGCCCGTTTATTCCTGGCGTGTCCACGCGGACATACACCGACGATCAGCTGCAAGAGATGCTAGACGAGGAAAACACTCCGAAAGATTACTACGGCAAGTCTTACACCACTTATGAGGCGTTACAGGAACAGCGTAAGATGGAACGGAATATGCGGGCGACCCGGCAGCAGGTGAAGCTGTTGCAGACGGGCGGCGCGGATGAAAAGGATGTTATTCTCAAAAAAGCCAAGTATCAGGGACAGTTGCAGAAATATGCTGATTTTTCAAAGACAATGCATCTGCCAGAGCAGAAGCAGCGGATCACACAAGATGGTCTGCGCGGGCGGTTTACACCAACAAAGACAGAACAGAAAAGGCTTGAAGAGTCGGAGAAAAATGATAAAATAAAGGCAGGTATAAAGCAAGCCGGAATGAGGGGAGAAATCACATTGAATCCAAGCATTCCGGATGTTAGTAAGCTGTCGTTTGATGATGCTCATGTAAACAAAGAAAGAAACCACGGCGTGACGGAATTAGAAGCTAAAAGTTATATTCAGAATGCGTTGTTTTCGACAACAAAATGGAATGGAGCATTTACGAATTATTACAGTGATAAAGGTGCGGCTTTTTGTTAATAACGAGAACAATTCTATCAGAACAGCGTTTAAGAGAGAGCAATACGATGATGCTGCTGAGGCAGCGATGGAGGTGTTAAAGCATGGAGGCGCCTGATGTTGTATTATGTCCATTGGTGGATGTAGAAATAGAAAAATATTGATTGTATTGAAAAACTCAGATGCGGTAGATGGGATCATAAAGAAAGAAACTGTCCCGTTAAGATTTAAGAAAAAATCCGACTGGGAAACAATATGTAAGAATTGCAAGTGGCATGGTTATTGATTTGTGGTGGCAGAATGATATGGCAATAAAAAAACTTAGCTGTCCGTTAATGGATACGGAAATTGATGAAGGAATATGCTATGACATCCACATGAATGTGGAAGGGCTGGCACCAGAATGGACAATTCCCGAGAAGGTGTTAGAAACTCCAGATTATAAAAAAATATGCTTGCAATGTCCGAACCATAGGGACGATTAAATACCACCCGTCAGCAGATAGGTGGTATTTTTTATAACCAAAATCAGTTATCAGCACGCAGAAATGCGTGTTATTTTTATACTCTTTTGGCGTGGCTGCCGTAAAAGCCTACTTTTAAGATGGACGGCTACCCATCGCAAAAAGCCGAGAAAGGAAGCAGCATGGCAATTTTTAAGACTGAGACACTCAAGGAAAAAGGACTGACGCAGGAACAGATTGATTATATCATGGCGGAGGCTGGAAAGCAGGTGAACTCCCTGACAGCGGAGAGGGACGGCTATAAGAATCAGCTTGCGACCGCGCAGGCATCCCTGAAAGCGATGGAGGGCATCGATGCAGCGGGACTCCAGACCAAAATCAATGAATTATCCGAGCAGATGAAGGGCAAGGATGCGGAGATCGAGAAAATCAAATCTGATTATGCGTTTGATGCGGCGGTCAAGGAGGCGATCCGGAAGGCATCCGGCAAGAACGAGCGCGCGATCATGGCGCTTCTGGATGTGGATGGCTTAAAGGCATCGAAGAATCAGACACAGGACATTGACGCGGCTCTGGCAGCGGTTAAAAAGGATAATGATTACCTGTTTGGCAGTTCTGCGCCGGTTCCGAGAGTGGTAAGCAGCACATCAGGCATCAAT
>ENA-OQDL01001157-OQDL01001157.1-human-gut-metagenome-genome-assembly--contig:-NODE-1157-length-14009-cov-6.357874_pt1 | contig 14009 bp, 13 predicted proteins | sample MGYA00242782_ERZ504609 | MGnify/ENA primary metagenome ERZ504609 (study PRJEB26092, sample SAMD00036320) | human gut metagenome | host: Homo sapiens | study: EMG produced TPA metagenomics assembly of... | reverse complement strand
TTCACATATGAGGTGATGGATGCCCACAGGCTGTATAAGCCGGATGCATCGTATGACTGCGTGATAGCAGACCATGTACTGTTCTATTGTGACAATCTGGATGCCGTGTGCAGTGAAATCCAAAGGGTGCTAAAGCCCGGTGGCGTGTTTGTGTGCAGTACATACAGCTCACGGCATATGAAGGAAATAAACGACCTGGTACAGGAGTTTGATGACCGCATAGAGCTGTCAGCGGAAAGGCTGTATGAGCAATTCGGTAAAGAAAATGGTGAGGCAATACTTGGAAAATACTTTGGTGATGTAAGCTGGCATGGGTACGAGGATGAGCTTGTGGTAGAAAAAGCAGAGCCTGTGATAGAGTATGTGCTTTCGTGCCACGGCAACCAGAACAGGTATATTGTGGACCGCTATAAGGAATTTGCGGCATTTGTCAGAAAGAAGACAGAGGGAGGGTTCCATATCACAAAGGATGCAGGTGTATTTATTGCACGAAAATGATTTAAAAACAGGATATTATAAGCATATAATTTTGTGAAAAATGCTAAAAAATATAAAAAAAGTACTTGAAGGTGCCCTTGGGGCACCTTTTATAATGCAGGTAAATGATGAATCAGGTCAGTGGATTCTACAGACCGAAAGCATCAAATGCAGCACGTAGTTTCAGTTTGAAGGAGAACAACATGAAAGGTATTATATTAGCGGGAGGTTCAGGCACACGTCTTTACCCACTCACAATGGTAACATCAAAGCAGTTACTTCCAATTTATGACAAGCCAATGATCTACTATCCTATGTCAGTGCTTATGAATGCCGGCATCAGAGATATCCTGATCATTTCAACACCACAGGATACACCAAGATTTAAGGAGCTCTTAGGAGACGGACATCAGTTTGGTGTCAACCTCACCTACGAGGTACAGCCAAGCCCGGACGGACTTGCACAGGCATTCGTTATCGGTGAGAAATTCATCGGGGATGACACAGTAGCCATGGTTCTCGGAGACAACATCTTCGCAGGACACGGACTCAACAAGAGACTCAAGGCCGCAGTTGAAAATGCCAAGAGCGGTAAGGGCGCCACAGTATTCGGCTACTATGTAGATGACCCTGAGAGATTCGGTATTGTAGAGTTTGATAAGGAAGGAAAGGCTATTTCAATCGAGGAAAAACCTGAGCATCCAAAGAGCAATTACTGTGTCACAGGTCTTTACTTCTACGATAACAATGTAGTAGAGTATGCAAAGAACCTTAAGCCATCAGCCAGAGGAGAGCTTGAGATAACAGACTTAAACAGAATCTATCTTGAGAAAAAAGCCCTCAATGTAGAGCTTTTGGGACAGGGCTTCACATGGCTTGACACAGGAACACATGAGAGCCTTGTAGATGCTACAAACTTTGTCAAGACAGTTGAGACACATCAGCACCGTAAGATAGCATGTCTTGAGGAAATCGCTTACTTAAACGGCTGGATTACAAAGGATGAAGTATTAAAGACATATGAGCTAGTAAAGAAGAATCAGTACGGACAGTACTTAAAGGACGTACTTGATGGAAAATACCGCGAGCAGTTATATTAAGGAGGAAATCAAAATGACAATTATCGTAACAGGTGGAGCAGGATTTATCGGAAGCAACTTCGTATTTCACATGCTTAACAAATATCCGGATTACCGTATCGTATGCTTAGACTGTCTCACATATGCAGGAAATCTCTCAACACTTGAGCCTGTAATGGACAATCCAAACTTCCGTTTCGTAAAGGAGAGCATCACAGACCGTGACGCTGTATACAAATTATTTGAGGAAGAGCATCCTGATATGGTTGTAAACTTCGCAGCAGAGTCACACGTTGACCGTTCAATCGAGAACCCACAGGTATTCCTTGATACAAATATCATCGGAACATCAGTGCTTATGGACGCATGCCGCAAGTATGGTATTAAAAGATATCACCAGGTATCAACAGATGAGGTATACGGAGATCTGCCACTTGACCGCCCTGACCTTTTCTTCCATGAGGATACACCAATCCATACATCAAGCCCATATTCATCATCAAAGGCAGCAGCAGACTTACTCGTGCTTGCTTACCACCGCACATATGGACTTCCTGTAACAATCAGCCGTTGCTCAAACAACTACGGACCATACCATTTCCCGGAGAAGCTTATCCCACTTATGATTGCAAATGCGCTTAATGACAAGCCACTCCCGGTATACGGAACAGGCGAGAACGTACGTGACTGGCTTTATGTAGAGGATCACTGCAAGGCAATCGACCTTATCATCCACAACGGACGTGTAGGAGAGGTTTACAATGTAGGTGGCCACAATGAGAAGACAAACCTTGAAATCGTAAAAATTATCTGCAAGGAGCTCAACAAGCCTGAGAGCCTTATCACATTCGTAGGAGATCGTAAGGGACATGATATGCGTTACGCAATCGACCCAACAAAGATTCACAACGAGCTCGGATGGCTTCCGGAGACCAAGTTCGAGGACGGCATCAAGAAGACAATCAAATGGTACCTTGATAACCGTGAGTGGTGGGAGACAATCATCAGCGGAGAGTACCAGAACTATTACGAGAAGATGTACGCGAATAGATAACTGCTATTCGTAAACCTTGAAGAATCGAAATGCGTGTTGTAAGCTCGCTTACATAAGCGCATTTTGATTCTTTGAGGCTCTAGAATAGAGCAGGAACAACGTATATAAGCAATCTTAGCTGCGTAAGCAGCGGGAAAGCATGCCAAAGCATGCGGGATTGCGCATATATGTTGGGCCTGTTTACGAATATTTGTATAAAGGAGACCCAAAATGAAAGTATTTGTTACAGGAGTTGCAGGTCAGCTCGGACACGACGTAATGAACGACCTGGCAGCACGCGGTTACGAAGGAATCGGAACAGATATAGCACCACAGTATAGCGGAGCAGACGATGGCACAGCAGTTACAACTTTGCCATATGTCTCACTCGATATCACAGACCGTGATGCAGTGGAAAAAACAATCACAGAGCTTAAGCCTGACGTAGTAGTACACTGTGCAGCATGGACAGCTGTGGATCTGGCCGAGGATGATGATAAAAAAGCAAAGGTGCATGCAATCAACGCAGACGGCACACAGAATATTGCAGATGCCTGCAAGAAGATAGATGCCAAGATGGTATATATCAGCACAGATTATGTATTTGACGGACAGGGCACCACACCATGGCAGCCTGACTGCAAGGACTATGCACCACTCAATGTATATGGACAGACAAAGCTTGACGGAGAGCTTGCAGTGGCAAATACACTTGAGAAGTACTTTATAGTGCGTATAGCATGGGTATTTGGTGTAAACGGCAAGAACTTCATCAAGACAATGCTAAATGTCGGCAAGACACACGATAAGCTTACAGTAGTAAGTGACCAGATTGGTACACCGACATATACACTCGACCTTTCAAGATTGCTCGTAGATATGATAGAGACTGATAAATACGGTTACTATCACGCTACAAACGAGGGTGGATATATAAGCTGGTATGATTTTACAAAGGAAATCTTTAAGCAGGCAGTGGAGCTTGGTCATACAGAGTATTCTGAGGACAGACTTACAGTAGCACCTGTTACAACAGCAGAGTACGGTGTGTCAAAGGCAGCACGTCCGTTTAACAGCAGACTGGACAAGAGCAAGCTCGTGGAGAATGGATTTAAGCCACTCCCTACATGGCAGGATGCGCTGCACAGATATCTGCAGGAGATAGAATTTTAGTGAGCAAAGAAGCTACGAAGTAGCGAGGTTGAGTTAGATGTTGGGATGTTCACGTAATACAAGAAAGGACATAGAAATCATGGGACAGATTAAAGTACAGAAAAACGTAGGTGGAATCGAAGGACTTTGCATCATCGAGCCTACAGTGCATGGAGACAACCGTGGATACTTTATGGAGACATACAATTCAAAGGATATGCAGGAAGCTGGCATTGACAGAGTGTTCGTACAGGATAATCAGTCATGCTCCACAAAGGGAGTGCTCCGCGGACTCCATTTCCAGAAGGAATACCCACAGGCAAAGCTTGTGCGTGCAGTAAAAGGCTCAGTGTTTGATGTGGCTGTAGACTTAAGAAGCGATTCAAAGACATACGGCAAGTGGTTCGGAGTAGAGCTCACAGAGGAGAACAAGAAGCAGTTCCTTATTCCGGAGGGCTTTGCACACGGATTTTTAGTACTCTCAGATGTAGCAGAGTTCTGCTACAAGGTAACAGATTTCTGGCACCTTGGAGATGAGAGCGGCCTTGCATGGAATGATCCTGCAATCGGCATCGAGTGGCCACAGCTTGTCGGAGAGTATCCGGGAAGCGCTGACGGAAGCGGATACACACTTGAGGATGGCACACCAATCAACTTGAGTGATAAGGATCAGAAGTGGGAGACACTGGAAAACACATTTAAATTTTAAAAAAAATTATTAATTTTGTTATAATCATTGTTAAAATATTGAAAAATCAAAATCATTTGTTAAAATAGATAAGTACTATGTATTTATAGATAGAAGGAGAAACAAATGAAGAAAAAGAAAAAGGCTACAAAATGGATAATATTTGCAAGGGTATTATTGGTTTTACAGCTTATTGCTAGTGCTATGATATTTGCTATGGCTGTAAAAACAAAAATGTTACCTGCAAAGTATATTATGTTTGCAGCCGGGGGTTTATTAATTATGGAGTTCCTGGTGTTTGCACTTGTTCACTTAGGACAAAACATAATGAAACCAAAAGCGTCGGGCTATTTTAAGCGAGGATTGGGAACATTTATATCTATACTGGTTATCATATGTAGCTTATATGGCACGTCTGTGCTTAGCAAGGTGATGGGCACACTTAATGATATGACCGGAAATAAAAATGTCATGGAGGATAAGATTGTTGTCTATGTTATGAAGGATGATCCCGCTGAGACTATTGATGATGCCAAGGATTATACCTTTGCATATACTGATTCATATGGATATGAAGAGACAAAGGAACAATAGATGATATTAATAAAAAAACAGCAGTACAATCAATACAAAGCCATATGCGTCTGCAATAGAGATGGTGGATGCCCTTTATTCGGGTGAGGTAAAGGCGATGATACTCAATACCTCATATGTATCTGTTATCACAGATACAGAGGGGTATGAAGATTTTGAAACAAAGACAAAGGTATTGTATGCTTATACTAAGACATATGAGGTTGAGAAGACAGAAAAGGATGTTCAGGTGACAAAGGAGCCGTTCGTTGTATATATCAGTGGATCAGATACCAGAAGCAAGAAGCTTGCAAAGAGCCGAAGCGATGTAAATATTCTGGCTTTTGTCAATCCTGAGAGTAGACAGGTGTTATTGTTAAATACACCTAGAGATTACTATGTTGAAACGTCGGTATCTCATGGGACAAAGGATAAACTGACACATTGTGGATTGTATGGTATAGATTGTTCAATGAAGACATTGGCTTCAGTATATGATCTGGATACAATCAACTACTATGCTCAGATTAATTTCACAGGTTTTGAGACTCTTATAGACCAAATAGGTGGAGTTACTGTGAATTCTGAACAGGCATTTAGTTCATCTATGGATTCTTACAAGTTTTCAAAGGGTCCAAATGAATTAAACGGAGAGGAAGCATTGGCATATGCCCGTGAGAGGCATAATCTTCCGGACGGAGATAATGGCAGGGGACGCCATCAGATGGATCTTATTTCAGCAGTAATAGATAAGATGACAAACAGTACGGCATTATTGACCAACTACTCCGGTATTCTTGACAGTCTTGAGGGAATGATTTCCATGGATTTTAAAAGCTCAGATATTTCATCTCTTATCAATATGCAGCTGTCAGAGGGAGGAAGCTGGAATATTAAGTCATTTGCAGTAACTGGTCAGGGTACCAAGAAAACAACATATTCTATGCCTATTCAGAAAGTTTATGTTACTATTCCGGATGAGAGCAGCGTAGAGCATGCTAAACAGTTGATACAGAAGGTTATGAATGGTGAAACAATTACAGATGATGACCTGAAGTAATTAAATAGGTCGATTTTAAAGGCTACAGTTGAGCGGAGACGCATAAACTGTAGCTTTTATTAAATTTTTGTTATAATTTTTGAAATGTGGCAATTATATATCAAATATGGTAAAATATCATTTATGGACAAAAATAAATCAATTTCAACACAGAAAAATAACAGATGGGATGTAGTATACTTTATATTGTATGGCATTGTGCTCGCAAAATGCGTATACGAGACTACAATGTTTTCGCAGCAGGTACTGGTGGGCACCTTTAAGCTTTTTCTTGCAGCGATGGTTTTGTATACGGGAGCCAAGGTCCTTTTTTCAGGATACTACAGCAGAAAAGAGCAGCTTGCAATTGCCGTAGTTATTCTTATATTTGGAATAGTAGGTTTACAGACCGGTTATTATGAGCTGCTACAGCCGGTACTACTTATTGTAGGGGCAAAAAATGTGAGGTTTGACAATATACTAAAGGTATATACGGCGGTTGTATCGGTCATGCTTATAGTGGCAGCTATAGCAAGTCAGACAGGTATGATAGCGGATGTGATAGGCTATTCACCTAGAAATGCAGCAGCAGCCAGACATTCATACGGCATCATATATCCGACGGACTTTGCGGCACATATATTTTATCTGATATTGGCGGTAAGCTGCCTTGGTATATGGAAGAGAGTACAGGAAAACGAAAAATACAGATATCTGGCATGGCTCAGATGGCTTATCGTGATAGCAGCAGCTGTATTTATATATATAAAAGCAGGAGCATTTACAGGAACAGCCTGCCTGATAGGATTTTTGGTTTTGATGTGTCTGATTTATCTGCTTGAGAGGAAAAATCTGGCGCGCAGGGTGTGTGAGATATTTAAATATCTGCCGATAGTGTGGGCGAGTCTTTTTCTTGCACTCAGCTATTTTTATAGTGAGAGCAATGCTATAATGGTTAAAATAGACTCTGTACTGTCTCAAAGGCTGATGGTGAGCCACAAAGTGTGGAGTGAGTATAGCATCAAGCCATTTGGACAGTTTATAGAGGAACAGGGCTGGGGAGGTGTTGCAGACCCGACCGGGATAGACCCTGCAAAGTATTTCTTTATAGATGATATGTATATTAGGATGCTGTTTGAGTATGGAATAATAGTGTTTGCTGTAGTGCTGATATTATTAATATTTATTGGTCACAAGGCAATAGCGACAAAGCAATATGTGCTTTTTGCAGCAATAGTCATGGTTGGAGTGCACTCCTTTATGGAACACCATCTGCTGGAGATTGCATATAATCCTTTCCTGCTTGTACTGCTTGCCGGTATAGATACTGCTGATAAGGAAAAATCCGGGAGAAAGATATGAACTCAAAAAAATGGATAATCCAGTACCTTGAGGTACTTCTTGATATAATTGTGATGTTTACATCTTATCTGATTGCAAACTGGTACAAGTTCGGTTTCTTTAGAACGGGACTTATAAACCATACAGAGCACTATCTTACACTTTTTCTGGTGGAGCTCGTGGCATATGTGGTAGTACATTTCGTGGCATTTGCAGATGATAATCTGATAAACCGAAAGCTATTTCCTGAAATATACAATGTCCTGAAAATGTATGTATATGTGGGTGCAATCACAGTCGGCTGTGTATATTTCACAAAAACAAGTGAATATTTCTCCAGAGGGCAGATGGGTATGACCTTCATACTGAGTACCATATTCACTGTGATAGTCAGACAGCTGCTGAAAAGACTGGTGACAAAGGAATATCACCGCTCAGGGGCCAATGAGAAAATTATGCTTGTCACCACCTCAGACCAGGTGGAGCGAGTGATAAAAAAGATAAAGACCACAAGAAACTGGGATTTTCGTATATCGAATATTGCAATTCTGGACTGTGATATGGTCGGTGAGATAGTAGACAAGATAGAGGTCGTCGCAACTGCCGATAACCTGCTTCAGGTGATATCAACAGCAGAGATAGACTCAGTGTTTGTACATCTGCCGGACAACTATCCGTTTAAGCAGAGAGAGTTTGTTACAGTGCTCAATGAAATGGGCAAGACAGTGCACCTGAATGTCAATGAGTATGAGGCCAAGGTCGGTGAGCACTATATGGATTTCCTTGGAAAATACGCAGTGGTCACATGGAAGAATAAGACATACCGCGTAAGGCATCTACTTATTAAAAAGCTGATAGATCTGCTGTTTGGTGTGGCCGGAAGCATACTTATAGTGCCTGTGTGGCTTGTTGCATTTATAGGCAAAATAGTCACAGGCGACCATGGACCGGTGCTCATATCGCTTGTCAGAGTCGGCAAAAACGGACGAAGATTTTATTACTATAAATTCCGCGCCATGTACATGGATGCGAGGGATAGATATGACAAATGGATACTGGATGGAAAGAAGGGAAAAGACCCGAGATTTACACCGGTTGGAAGAATGCTTAGGGCATTAAGGCTTGAAAATCTGCCATCAGCCTGGAATGTGCTGTGGGGAGATATGAGCATGGTGGGAAATCCTGCTCCATCACTGCCAGAGTTTATAGAATACTCTGCATTTCACAGAAAAAGTCTATCGGTAAAGCCCGGAATCATAGGCTTCTGGCAGGTATACAGCAGGGAACACAGGCTGCTTACCGAGGAGGAGCAAAGCGAGTACGACCAGGAATATATACTGAACTGGACGGTGGGCCTTGATCTGAGGATTATTTTCAGGGCAGTATGTCCTCTGTGCAGGTCAGTGTCAAAGAGAGAGCTTGTCATGCCGGCACAGCTGGTTGATGAGATGAGATGCTTGAGCGAGCTAGTGAAGGATAGAGAGCCTTTAAGCTATGACATACAGGCATATCCGGCCACTGAAGACAGCGGAAAGCCGGTATACAGATTTATAAAGCGTCTGGTGGATATTGTTGCCTCACTGCTTGGACTTATAGTGCTGTCACCGGTGTTTATCATACTCGCTGTGATAATCAGAATGAGTGATGGCGGCAGCGTGTTCTATGGGCACACACGAGTCGGCTATAAGGGAAAGAAAATATCTGTATACAAGTTCAGGAGCATGAAGACGAATGCAGGTGATCTGGAAAAGATACTGACACCTGAACAGCTGGAGCAGTATGTAAAGGAATTTAAGATAGACAATGATCCTCGAATCACAAAAATAGGAGGCTTTCTGCGAAAGACCAGCCTTGATGAGCTGCCACAGCTAATCAACATACTTAAGGGTGAGCTCTCCATAGTGGGACCGCGTCCAATCGTGGAGAAGGAAACCGAGATATACGGCAAGGACATCGCAAAGCTTCTGAGCGTAAAGCCGGGGCTGACAGGTTACTGGCAGGCATATGCCAGAAACAATGCCACCTATGAGAGCGGAGAGCGCCAGAGGATGGAGATGTACTATGTGGAGCACTGTTCGCTTTGGCTGGATATAAAGATACTTTTCAGAACCGTTTTCTCTGTAATCAGGGAGGATGGAGCACAATAATCAGAACATATGTGAGAAATATGATGAAGAAATTGGATTTAAATAGTATAAAAATAAGCCTCATAATACCTACTCTCAACGCTGCAGAGTATATGCCAGGTCTGATAGATATACTGGGCAGACAGAGCCGTAAGCCTGATGAGATAATAGTGATAGATTCAGAATCCGAGGATGCCACAGTGCGAATGGCAGAGCAGGCAGGCTTTAGGACACTAAAGGTCAAGAGAAGCGAATTTGACCATGGTGGCACGAGAAACTATGCTGTAGCCATGTCAAAGGGCGACGTAGTGATGTTTTTGTCGCAGGATGCACTGCCTTCAGATGAACACTATGTGGAGAATATGCTGGCAGGCTTTGAAAACGAAGATGTCGTCATGATATCAGCCAGACAGCTCCCAAGAAAGGATGCAAAGCCGGATGAGGCATTAGTCAGGGAGTTTAATTATCCTGCTGAAAGCTTTGTCAGAAGCAAAGAGGATATACCAAGACTTGGAATAAAGGCATATTTCTTCTCAGATGTATGCTCAGCCTACAGACGTGATTTCTTTGAAGACATAGGCGGCTTTGAAAGCCCACTGCTCACAAATGAGGATATGCTGATGGCAGCCAGGGCACTTAAGGCAGGATACAAGATAGGCTATTGTGCCACAGCGCAGGTGTATCACTCACACAACTATACATTTAAGCAGCAGTACAAGCGCAACTTTGATGTAGCGGTCTTTATGGAGACCTATAAGGATGAGATAAAGTGTGACGGTACCACAGGTGAGGGTATCAGGATGGTACTTTTCATAGAAAAAAAGCTCTTAAAGCAGTTCAAGATTGGGGCAGCAGTGCACTGCATATTTGACAGTGCGGCAAAGTTTCTGGGCAACAGGGCCGGAAGAAAGTGGAAGAGGAAGAATGCATAGCACAGACAAGATAGCCATTCTCATGGCTACATACAATGGAGAAAAATATATATGTCAGCAGATAGACTCTATCCTGTCGCAGACCTGCAAGGACTGGGAGCTATATATACACGATGATGGCTCTACAGACAACACGATAGCTGCTGTAGAAAGCTATGTGGAAAAATACCAGGATAAGATACATCTGATAGATGGTAAATCAACCGGCGGTGCAAAGTACAACTTTTTCTATATGTTTGATCAGGTGGAAGCGCCATACTATATGACCTGTGATCAGGACGATGTATGGTTGGAAAAGAAGATAGAGCTGACATATGATAAGATACTGGCTATTGAGGACAAAGCAGATATTCCGTGCCTGGTATACACGGAGCTTCGCGTGGTAGATAGCGAGCTGAATACAATAGCGGACACGATGAGCGAATACCAGAGTCTTGACTGTCACAAGCGTACAATCAACCAGTTTATATTGCAGAATTCTGTGACAGGCTGTACAATGATGGTAAACAGGGCCTTAAGAGATAAGATGCTTCGCATCACAAATATAGACAACACTATAATGCATGACTGGTGGGCAGCACTTGTAGCTGCACAGTTTGGTAAAACAGCATTTATAGATGAGCCGACGATACTGTACAGACAGCATGGAGACAACAGTCTTGGGGCACTTGGGATAAATAAGCTCTCATATATTGTACGCCGTGTCTGGCAGAAAAAACAGATACAGGAGAGCATGAGGCTGGGACGGCTTCAGGCGAGAGAATTTGCAAAGACATATAATCTGCCAACTGACAGTCTGGCAGTAAGGTATGCGGCACTGGAAGGTAAATCCAGACGCGTAAGACAACGGTTTTATAAGGAAAATGATATGTATAAGACCGGGACTATGAGACGGCTGGGACAGGCTGTGTGGGGATGATTTGACAAAAGTATCAGTAGAGAGTATAATTCTTAGGCATTTAGTGACAAATATTATTTTAGATTAGGAAAGAATTTAATTGTTATGGAAGAAAAATTTATAAAAAAAGTATTTGGAATAACATTGTTGGTTTATTTTGCTTCTATATGTTTAGTATATTTAGTGTCAAGTAAGCAGTTTCACTACCAGGAAACTCAGAGTGACACTGTCTCACAGTCTCAGGTAGTGGGAGAGTTTACTGAGGGAGATACGATTAAGCAGACCTTTACGGTTGATAGTCAGTATCTTGAAGGGGTGACAGTTACCCCAGCCACCTATGGTAAAACTGCAAATGGAACGCTTGAAACGAAGATTACAGATGCAACCGGAAAAAATATCGCTGATATTGATGTGGATATGTCAGAGCTAAGTGATAATCAGCCATATGATATAGAATTGCCTGAAAAAATCAAGGTGGATAATAATGAAAGCTACACATTAGAATTGATTTGCAAATCATTGGATGATGACAGTCAAATCTCTTTTTACTATGGAAATTCTATCAAGATGGCAAAAGGAGAGATATCCAAATCATATGATGATAGCACTCGCGTGTATGTAAATAATGAGGGTCTTGAGGGGGAGTTATGCCTCTCTATAGATGGAATGAACACAATATGGTTTGGCAACTATTATTGGATAATAATGGGAGCAATAGGAATTCTTCTTATTGTTTATTTTGTTGTATCATTAAATAAATGGAAATCAGGTAAACAAACAGTGGTTATTGCATTCTTAGATTCTGTTTCACATTACAAGTTCCTGATAAGTCAGTTGGTAAGAGAGATTTTAAGACTAAATATAAGCGTTCTGTGCTTGGTGTGTGTTGGAGCTTTTTTAGAATCCACTCTTAATGATGCTTGTTCAGTATGTGGTATTTTCTACTATATTTAGTTCGGGAGTGGCGAATTAACCCTGTATATCTGCTTAGTGGAATTGTTATGTTTAACTTCTTTAATGAATGTTGTGCTATGGGAATTTCAGCTATAACATCAAACTCTTCACTTATAACAAAGGTATATGTACCTAAATATATATATCCTCTGTCAAGGGCAATGTCATCATTAGTAAACCTTGGATTTTCACTTATCCCTTTGCTCATAGTGACATTTGTTACAGGATTATGGCCTAGACCGGCATTTATATTATTGCCATTTCCTATCATATGCATGATGATATTTAGTCTGGGAATGAGCTATTTCCTTAGTACGTCAATGGTGTTTTTTAAGGATACGCAGTTTATATGGAATGTACTGAGCACAGTGTGGCTCTATGCGACACCTATTTTCTATACAGAAAATATTATTACTTCACCTATATTATTAAAAGCTTTTCATTGTAATCCGATGTATCAGTTTATATACTTTGTGAGAAGCATTCTCATAGATGGGGTATCACCGTCACCACAGCATTATTTATATTGTATTCTAGCTATCAGTTGTACCATTTATACTTGGTTTCTGGTTCTTTAAAAAGAATGAGGACAAGTTTATTTTCAATCTGTAATCATTAAGGAGTATGACCTATGAACATGATAGAAGTAAAAGATGTGTCTATATGCTTTCGAATGGCAAATGATAAATTGAATAGCCTGAAAGAGTTTATGATCCAGAAAGTGAAGGGAAAACTCAAATATGAGGAATTCTGGGCACTTAAAGATGTGAGCTTCAATGTGAAAAAAGGTGAGGTTGTGGGAATAGTAGGTCACAACGGAGCCGGAAAAAGTACAATATTGAAGGTAATCTCAGGGATTATGAAGCCTACAGAGGGAACTGTCGTAACACATGGTAATATTGTTCCAATGCTAGAGCTCGGAAGTGGCTTTGATATGGATCTTAGTGGCAGAGAAAATATATATCTTAATGGTTCAATACTGGGATATTCAAAAGAGTTCCTGGATGAAAAGTTTGATGAAATCCTTGAATTCTCTGAGCTTGGAGAGTTTATAGAGCAGCCAATTAGAAACTATTCCTCCGGAATGCTTATGAGACTGGCTTTTTCGGTGGCGACTATTGTGAATCCGGAAATACTGATTGTGGATGAAATATTAGCTGTAGGAGATGCTGACTTTCAGGAAAAAAGTAAGAATAAAATGCTTGATTTGATGAGTGGCGGAACTACAGTGCTATTTGTATCACATATGATATCTCAGATACGGGAGATGTGTGATACAGTTGTTTGGCTTGATCATGGCAAAGTAAAGATGATTGGTGGGGCAAAAGAGGTATGTGATGCATATCAGTTTAAGAAGAGTGAAAACGATGAATTGTCGAAGCTTTACTTTGATGATGGAACAGGCTTTAATGAGAGAGCTACATTTACTCAGGTTATGCCGATGGATGGTAATATCTTTAAACAGGTATATGAATTCCCGACAAAATGCCAGCATGTGAGATATGATCCGGTAGAGGGTACAACGATATCGCTTAGTGACTTGAAGATTGTAGCAGAAGATGCAAATGTCAATATTATAGCTACGAATGGCAGACAAGTTGATGATGTATTCTATTTTGGAAAGGATGATCCTTGGATAGATATGTCATTTAGTCATGGCGTTTCAAGTGTAGAAATAACTGGTGTTGTAAGAGAAGTCAATGAAGATGCAATGTAA
>ENA-OQDL01001156-OQDL01001156.1-human-gut-metagenome-genome-assembly--contig:-NODE-1156-length-14034-cov-3.193284_pt1 | contig 14034 bp, 14 predicted proteins | sample MGYA00242782_ERZ504609 | MGnify/ENA primary metagenome ERZ504609 (study PRJEB26092, sample SAMD00036320) | human gut metagenome | host: Homo sapiens | study: EMG produced TPA metagenomics assembly of... | reverse complement strand
GCCAACGCATCCGGATAAGTAACTACACAAAGTCCCTCTTCTCCCTTTTGTAAACGGCTCAGCACTTCCGTACGGAGAATCTCGTTAGACCGCATCTTTCTGACCGTACTTTATGGCACGGCGAAAAGAAGAAGGAAAAAACACACCTGTCCGGTTCCCAAAATCTGTGTCAAGGTCGTGGTAGAAATATACCCGCCTCTTCCAAATCACCGAGGATAAAGACAAACGGACATTCCGCCCGTTGCACCAGCACGGATGAAAACAGTGAGGCGGCAGAGGCACACAGGCCACTGCAATAGAGATGACGGACGGAATCATCCTTTAGCAACTTGCACATGCCTTCTACATTGGGGTGGGTGGCGTATAATTGTTGAAGTTCGGTAATAATCATTGCTGTCTTTTTTAGTTCACCGTAGATTACACAAAGTCACACAGATTAAGAGAATCCGATAATCTGTGTAAACTCATAAATGTTCCATAACGAATTTACGTTGCAAAAATACATAAATAATCCTTAGTTTTATCTGTAAGTAATAGAAAAGCACTACTTTTGTTCCCAATAACAAGCTCCATCTATTTTTAATGAATATGCAGACATCAGACAGCATTGTCATCATCCCCACCTACAACGAACGGGAAAACATCGAGAATATCATCCGTGCCGTTTTTGCCCTAGAACACGGATTCCACATACTTGTCATTGAAGACGGTTCGCCCGACGGCACAGCCGCCATCGTAAAAGACTTGCAACGCGAGTTTCCCAACCGCCTGTTTATGGTGGAGCGTAAGGGAAAACTGGGACTGGGTACGGCCTACATAGCCGGATTCAAATGGGCTTTGCAACGCGACTACCAATATATATTCGAAATGGATGCCGATTTCAGCCATAACCCCAAAGACCTACCCCGCCTCTACCGGGCTTGTACCGAAGAGGGAGCGGATGTGGCCATCGGCTCGCGCTACGTCAGCGGCGTGAATGTGGTAAACTGGCCTATGGGACGTGTGCTGATGTCTTATTTCGCTTCCAAATATGTACGGTTTATCACGGGATTGCCCATACATGACACTACCGCCGGCTTTGTATGCTACCGCCGCAAGGTATTGCAAACCATCAATCTGGACGGCATCCGCTTCAAAGGGTATGCTTTCCAGATAGAAATGAAATTCACCGCTTACAAATGCGGAGCGAATGTAAAGGAGGTGCCGGTTATCTTCATCAACCGCGAACTGGGAACATCCAAGATGAACAGCAGTATTTTCGGAGAAGCCGTGTTCGGAGTTATCCGGCTGAAATGGAACAGCCTGTTCCATAAATATCCAGACTTAAAAAACTAAAGATATGAAAAGAACACTGATACACAACGCTACGATTGTCAACGAAGGACAAAGCGTACAAGGCTCGGTAGTGATAGAAAACGGGCGCATCGCCGAAGTACTTACCAACTGGAAGCCTCTTTCCGCCCCTTGTGAAGAAGTAATTGATGCAACAGGCTGCTACCTGCTGCCCGGCATTATCGACGACCATGTGCATTTTCGTGATCCGGGTCTTACCCATAAGGCAGATATTCTGACGGAAAGCCGTGCAGCGGCTGCCGGCGGGGTGACTTCCATTATGGACATGCCCAATACCAATCCGCTGACCGTAACGTTGGATGCCTTGAATGCCAAACTCGACTTGTTGAATGAGAAGTGTATCGTCAACCATTCCTGCTACTTCGGAGCAACCAACAACAACTATACGGAATTTGACAAGCTGGACAAACACCGCGTTTGCGGCATCAAGCTGTTCATGGGCTCCAGTACCGGTAATATGCTGGTGGATAAAATGAACAGCCTGCTGAATATATTCAACGGTACGGATATGCTGATTGCCGCCCATTGCGAAGATCAGGAAACAATAAAAAACAATATCGAGAAATACAAGCAAAAATATAAAGGAGCGGATGACATTCCCGTCAGTGCCCACCCCAGTATCCGTTCCGTTCCGGCATGTTATGCCTCTTCCGAACTGGCTGTCCGTTTGGCAAAGATTGCCGGAGCGCGCCTGCACATCCTGCATGTTTCCACAGCCAAAGAACTGCAACTGTTCAGTGACGAACCTTTGGCAAGCAAGAACATCACCGCTGAAGCATGTGTAGCGCATTTACTTTTTACGCTGACGCACTACAACAGTTTGGGCGCACGCATAAAGTGTAATCCTGCCGTTAAACGAAAAACAGACCGGGAAGCGCTGCGGGCCGCTGTCAACTCAGGACTGATTGACGTTATCGCCACCGACCACGCTCCTCACTTGTTGAATGAGAAAGAGGGCGGGGCTTTGAAAGCGATGTCCGGTATGCCTATGATACAATTCTCCCTTGTCAGCATGTTAGAACTCGTGGACGAAGGAGTGTTCTCACTGGAAACAGTTGTTCAAAAAATGTGTCATGCACCTGCCCGGATATACGGTATTTGCCACCGTGGATATATCCGTGAAGGCTATCAGGCGGATTTAGTGCTGGTACGCCCCAACTCCCCCTGGGAAGTCAGTGCCGACAAGATTCTGAGCAAATGCGGCTGGAGTCCTTTGGAAGGGCATACGTTCAACTGGAAAGTAGAAAAAACGTTTGCCAACGGACATCTTATTTACAACGGCAATACGGTGGACGATTCTTACCGCGGTGAAGAGTTGCGGTTCGATTATCCGTCGGCAGGAGCATAATATATATTATTTATTCAAAGCATAACCTTATATAGAGATTATCAATTGCCAACTATCAATTATAAAATCCATGAGGTAAGCCCCTATATCAACTGGATTTATTTTTTCCATGCCTGGGGCTTTCAACCCAAGTTTGCGGCAATCGCCAACATTCACGGTTGCGATTCCTGCCGCGCCATGTGGCTTGCGGCTTTTCCGCAAGAAGAACGCTCCAAAGCCGCCGAGGCTATGCAATTGTTTAAGGAAGCCGGCAGAGTACTCAACCGGTTGGATGAGAAAATTTCGGTGCAATGTATTTACAGGCTATGCAGTGCCAATGCAGAGGGAGACAATCTCATCATCGAAGATACGGTGTTCCCTCTGCTCCGCCAGCAGACACCTCATCCGGACGGAAGTCCGTTTCTCTGCCTGAGCGACTTCATACGGCCTCTTTCATCCGGAGTGCCGGATACGATAGGGCTTTTTGCATCTTCCGTCAGTGCGGAGAGCAAAGAATGTTATAAAGACGATCCTTATAAGCATCTTCTCGTACAGACCCTGACAGACCGGCTTGCCGAAGCCGCAACAGAAAAGATGCACGAATATGTGCGCAAGACAGTCTGGGGATATGCTCCCGATGAATCGCTTTCCATTCCGGATTTGCTGGTTGAGAAATATCAGGGCATCCGTCCGGCAGTAGGCTATCCTTCCCTACCCGACCAATCCGTAAACTTTATATTGGACGAATTGCTGGATATGAAACAGATAGGCATTACGCTCACCGAAAACGGAGCCATGTATCCGCATGCTTCTGTCTGTGGTCTTATGTTTTCACATCCCCAGTCACGCTATTTCGCCGTAGGCAAGATTGGTGAAGACCAGTTGGAAGATTATGCCTGCCGGCGCGGTAAACCGATTGAGGAAATGCGAAAGTTCCTGGCAGCAAATTTAAAGAGTTAAATGTTGCAAGTGTGATTTTCCGGTTTCTCTTACGACAAACAGAATAAAAGCGATTCGAGCAAGCATACACAATGGAAAATGTAGAACAAGAGTTTCTGTCCGTCATACGGGAATATGAGCGCGTCATCTATAAGGTGTGTTACCTGTACACCACTCCGAACGCGACTCTTAATGACCTGTATCAGGAAGTAGTGCTCAATATATGGAAAGCGTTTCCTAAATTCAGAAGGGAATGTAAAATCTCGACGTGGATTTACCGTATCGCCTTGAATACCTGTATCAGCTTCATACGGAAAGAAAAGAACATTCCGGAGATTGTCACCCTCACCCAGGAAGCCGACTGCAGCGAAGAGGACGACGAAACGCAAGCCATGTTACAGCAACTCTACCGGATGATAAACCGGCTGGGACAGTTGGAGAAGTCTATCATCCTGCTTTATCTGGAAGAAAAAAGCTATGAAGATATTTCCGAGATTACCGGACTGACCGTAACCAACGTGGCCACCAAACTCAACCGTATTAAAGACAAACTAAAAAAGATGAATAAGGAGGATTAATATATGGAACTGGACGAACTGAAAAAATCATGGAATGCCCTGGATGCACAGTTGCAAAAGGAACCTATTGCCGATGAGAAACAGATAAAAGAACTGATTGCAAATTATAAAACAAATACCCGGCACAGTTTGGGACGACTCGTTATCCTGCAACGCTTCTCGCTTGGAACAGGTGCGGTAGGATTGGCTGTCATCCTGCTGGTGTGGTTCTTACTGCCTACCTTCGGTTTCAACGAGCATTTGCAGAACAAGATAATTCTGTTTCTGATTTTCATTACCGTAACTATTTCTCAGCGGTATGTGGTGGGACTGGAAAACCTACCTTTGGAACAAGAACACCCACATAGACGAAATGTCCGTAGCCGAAGTGAGCCGACGCATGACCAGATTCCGTAACTGGACCCGTTACGAAATATGGGCAGTAGCTACCTGGACCGTTATCTTCACCATACTGTTCTTCTGGATAATGGATTACTATACACTGCCTCTCATGATACAAGCCGTCTTGCTCGGTTGCTACATCATCCTGGATGCACTTCTTATTTATTTCATATATAAAAAAGTCGTTTAACAAACACCTCGACAGCATTAAAAAGAACATAAGAAGAATTGAAAGACATATGCACCGAATAAACTCTCATACTTATCTTATGCCTGCTTTACCGGACATGTACATCTACTTGGTGTACATCGTAAAGAGAACACGTAACATACTTTGGCGCAGTGTGTATTGGCTTCCTACAGTTGTACTGGTAGCTATATATATGTATTACATCTATATGACAGGTGACAATGCGCTTTCACGCCATCCGCAAGGCATCGGCAGGCTGGCAGTGACCGTAATGCTGTTTGCCGTCCCGAAGACGGTATTCATGCTTTGTTCGCTGTTTGGCATATTGATGCGGGGAATCAGCCGCCTTTTGTCATTCATCATTTTCCATACGCCGTTCAGGAATCCCCGTTTTCCTTTCGTTGCCCACCGGCTTCCTTACACACTTCTCGGATTGATATTGGGGATAATCGGTTTTGCCAATATCCTTTACGGAGCCATTGCCGGTATCACGCGCTTTGAGGTAAAGAATGTCGAATATCGCTCGCCCAACATTCCCAAAGGTTTTGACGGTTACCGCATTCTTCAGCTATCGGATATACATATAGGCAGTTGGTTAGGAAATCCGGAAGCTATCCGGCGTCTGGTTACGCTGGTGAACGAACAGCAAGCGGACCTCATTGTCTTTACCGGTGATTTAGTCAATCAGCAAAGCCACGAACTGGACGGTTTCAAAGAGACACTTTCCCTGCTTCATGCTCCCGATGGAGTATATTCTATCCTCGGCAATCACGATTACGGGACATATTACCGCTGGCATAACAGAAAAGAGGAAGCAGCCAACTTGGAGTATCTAATAGGACAGCAAAAAGATATGGGTTGGAAAATGCTGAATAACGAGCATTGCATCCTATATCATCAGGGCGACAGCATAGCGCTGATAGGTGTTGAGAACGACGGCGAACCGCCTTTCTCACAATTCGCCGATTTATCCAAAGCCATGCAAGGCACGGAAGGCATGTTCCGTATACTGCTCAGCCATAACCCTACGCACTGGCGACGCGAAGTTTTGCCGGACTCGGATATAGAGTTAACCCTTTCCGGACATACGCACGCCATGCAGATGGAAATATTCGGACACTCGTTATCTTCTCTCATCTACCCTGAATGGAGCGGTATGTACTACGAAGGCAAACGCGCCCTGTATGTAAATGTCGGTATAGGATACGTAGGTCTGCCTTTCCGCTTCGGTGCATGGCCCGAAGTCACCGTCATAAAATTAGTTAGCGAGAAAGAGTGACAGAATATAAAAAGACCTATCTTTGTGGCAATAAAATCCACAACCCATGAAGATACTCTACAATATTTACCAGATTTGCTTTGCACTGCCTGTTTTATTGGTCCTGACTGTCCTTACCGCATTGGTCACAATTATCGGTTCGTTACTGGGGGGCGCTCATTTCTGGGGATATTATCCGGGTAAAATATGGTCACAACTGATTTGCTACCTGCTGCTCATTCCGGTAAAGATAAACGGACGCGAGAAACTTCACAAACGTACTTCCTATGTGTTTGTCCCAAACCATCAGGGTTCTTTCGATATTTTCCTGATTTACGGCTTCTTGGGCAGAAACTTCAAATGGATGATGAAGAAAAGCCTGCGAAAGATTCCGTTCGTAGGCAAAGCATGCGAAAGCGCGGGACATATCTTCGTAGACCGTTCCAGTCCTAAAAAAGTACTGGCCACCATGCGCCAGGCAGAGGCTTCCTTAAAGGATGGAGTATCATTGGTAGTATTCCCCGAAGGAGCACGCACATTCACCGGTCACATGGGATACTTCAAGAGAGGAGCCTTCCAATTGGCAGATGAACTGCAGCTGGCGGTAGTGCCCGTTACCATCGACGGTTCGTTTGAGATACTTCCCCGCACGGGCAAGTGGATACACCGCCACCGCATGATACTGACGATTCATGAACCGATTGCCCCTAAGGGACAAGGAGTGGAGAACATCAAGGCAACTATGGCGGAAGCCTATACAGCAGTAGAAAGCAGCCTTCCGGAACAATACAAGGGGAATGGTGAAAAACGAAGATCAAGACCGTTGAAGTCTTTCATCCGCACTGCCTACGGTTTATTGGCGGAAGTATCAGTTGAAGCATTTTGCCTGACGCGCTGGTGTTCCTCAATCAACTGCATGTTTTCCTTCGCCTTTGAAAGGAATTCCTTTATCAACTGATTCTGCTTGAATGCCAATGGAGCGGTTCGCATAATATCCTCTATCTGCGGAGTCATGACAGGATACGGTAATGTGCTGCACATCATCATAAACACGCTTGGACCCAAAACATTTTCATTGTTGTCAATGATGAACTGCTTCACATAATTATTCATTTCTTCAACAAGAGTTTCCCCTTCTTTCGCCAGCTCCTTATGGACATCTTCCAAATTGGCTCCGTCCAGCACCATACGCGCCTCTTTGCGGTCGAGCTCCTCTATCTGCAGTTCCAGTGCATTCCGTTTTTCTATAAACTCATACAGCCGATCATTGAGCAATGTCCCTTTAGCTGCCAATTGCGTATTTGAAATAGAGACTTCTATCTTACCGTCTTCCAGTACAAGCGGCATAATCCCTTCATCGTCCATATAGAGAGTTACCATCATCACAGAATCTACAGGACCTTTCATTGAGAAAAGCCCATGAATAACTTCCGCAGAATCAACAGCTACCCACTGCCCGTTCTGAAGAGTTTTAAGAAACAACATTTTTCCATCAAGGCTTGTCACGGAAGAACTGCCTTCCACCTTGTACTTTCGGGTACAAGAAGTGAAAAACACGAGTAAAAGCAAAAGAGGCAAAATACGATTTACACTCATTCTAATCATGCAGGAAACGATTTATGGATTACACGTGGCAAAGGTATTAATATTCCTTATAAACGGGATAGAAAGAAAGGAATTTTCATTTGGTTTACGTATTTTTGCACAATCATAAATATAAAAAACGGAGAAATATACATGTCAACCTATGCTCCTTTTGCCAAACCTCTTTATGTAATGCTCAAGCCCGTAGGGGCTGTATGCAACCTGGCATGCGATTATTGTTATTATCTGGAGAAGTCCAAACTGTATGTAAACAATCCAAAACACGTGATGAGCGATGAACTGCTGGAGAAGTTCATTGAAGAATATATCAATTCGCAAACAATGCCTCAAGTATTGTTCACCTGGCACGGCGGAGAAACCCTGATGCGCCCGCTGGCCTTCTACAAAAAAGCGATGGAACTGCAAAAGAAATACGCCAACGGACGGACGATTGACAACTGCATACAAACCAACGGCACACTGCTCACCGACGAATGGTGCGAGTTCTTCAAAGAGAACAATTGGCTGGTGGGCGTATCTATCGACGGGCCGCAGGAGTTTCATGACGAATACCGTAAAAACAGGCTTGGAAGACCATCCTTTGTCAAAGTGATGCAAGGCATCAACCTGTTGAAAAAGCACGGAGTAGAATGGAACGCGATGGCGGTAGTAAATGACTTCAATGCCGACTATCCCCTTGAATTCTATAAATTCTTCAAAGAAATCGGTTCTCATTATATCCAGTTCGCTCCTATCGTAGAACGCATCATGCCGCACCAAGACGGACGCCATCTGGCCTCACTGACCGATAAGGAAAAAGCTACGGAACTGGCGGACTTCTCCGTTAGCCCGGAACAATGGGGAAACTTCCTCTGTACCCTGTTCGATGAATGGGTGAAACAGGATGTAGGTACTTACTATATCCAGCTCTTCGACTCCACCCTTGCCAACTGGGTGGGCGAACAGCCGGGCGTATGTTCCATGGCAAAGACCTGCGGACATGCCGGTGTAATGGAATTCAACGGTGATGTATATGCCTGCGACCACTTTGTATTTCCGGAATACAAGCTAGGAAACATCTATCAGAAAACACTAGTGGAAATGATGTACAGCGAACGTCAGCAAGCCTTCGGACAGATGAAGCAAAAGTCTCTCCCCACCCAGTGCAGGGAGTGCGAATGGCTGTTTGCCTGCAACGGTGAATGTCCTAAAAACCGCTTTGCACATACTGCCGACGGCGAACCCGGACTGAACTACCTGTGCGCCGGCTACCGGAAATTCTTCAAGCATGTGGCTCCTTACATGGATTTCATGAAGCAAGAGCTGATGAACCAGCGTCCGCCTGCCAACATCATGGATGCTATCCGGGAAGGAAGATTCAATTAAAAATCATATAGTAAATTAACAACAAAAAAGATGAAAGTAACGAAGTATTTGATTGCGGCGGTCGCCGTACTGACAGTCTGCTCGGCACGTGCAGACGAAGGAATGTGGTTACTGCAACTGATGAAGCAGCAGAACTCTATCGACATGATGAAGAAACAAGGACTGAAACTTGCAGCCGATGATTTATACAACCCGAACGGAGTATCGCTGAAGGATGCCGTCGGCATCTTTGGCGGTGGTTGTACGGGCGAAATCATCTCACCCGAAGGACTGATTCTCACCAATCACCACTGCGGCTACGGTGCTATCCAACAGCACAGCTCAGTGGAACACGATTACCTGACAGACGGTTTCTGGGCAAAAAGCCGCAATGAAGAGTTGCCTACTCCGGGATTGAAATTCCGTTTCGTACACCGCATTGTAGACATCACCGACCTCGTAAACGCGAAAGTCAAAGCCGGAGAAGTGACGGAAGTCGATGCATTGACCGCCCCGTTCCTCGGCAAACTTGCCAAAGAAGAACTGGAAAAGAGTGATTTGAAAGGCAAACCGGGCATCGAGGTAAGAGCACTTCCTTTCTATGCGGGAAATAAATTCTACCTGTTCTATTACAAAGTGTACAGTGACGTACGCATGGTAGCCGCTCCCCCTTCCTCGGTAGGTAAGTTCGGCGGTGAAACCGACAACTGGATGTGGCCGCGCCACACGGGCGACTTCTCCATGTTCCGCATCTATGCCGATGCCAACGGAGAACCGGCCGAATACAATGCAAGCAACGTACCTTTGAAGACTCCGAAATTCCTGTCCATTTCCATCAAAGGACTGAAAGAAAACGACTATGCCATGATTATGGGATTCCCCGGCAGCACCAGCCGTTACCTCACCCGGTCGGAAGTGAAAGAACGCATGGAAGCAGACAACCAGGCCATGATTGACATGCGCGGTGTCCGCCTCGATGTACTGCGCAAGTACATGGATGCCAGCGACAAAACCCGCATCCAGTATGCCAGCAAATTTGCCGGAAGCAGCAACTACTGGAAAAACTCCATCGGTATGAACAAGGCAATCATCGACAACGATGTGCTGGGCACAAAAGCGAAACAGGAAAAGAACTTTGCCGAATTTGCCAAAGGTAAAACCGAATACGAGGGTGTAGTAGAGAGAATCGACGAAATCATTGCCAAGAGAATGCCGGTTACCCGTCAACTCAACTACTTGTACGAAGCCTTGAGCGGCGCTATCGAATTCGGAAGCCCGTACATGATTATGCATAAGATAAAGACGGCGCTGAAAGAGAAAAACGACTCCTTGCTTACTGCTTCCAAAGCACAGTTGGAAGAGGTGTTCAACGACATCCACAACAAAGACTACGACCACGAAGTAGACCGTGCCGTAGCCAAAGCCATCCTGCCCGCTCTCGCCCAAAAACTGCAACCTGAACAGTTGCCCGTTTTCTACCAGACCATCCAAAGCAAGTACAAAGGCGACTACAATGCTTTCGTAGATGATATGTACGACAACTCCATCCTTGCCAACCGCACCAACTTCGATAAATTCATGAAGAAACCTACGGTAAAGGCCATCGAAAAAGACCCTGCCACAGCTTACTCCCGCTCGAAGATAGAAAAGCTGAAAGCCGTTTCCATAGAAGAAAAGGCACTGAGCAACGGTCTTGAGTTGCTGCATAAAGCATACATCCGCGGACTGGGCGAGATGAAACTGCCCGTACCCTCTTATCCGGACGCCAACTTCACGCTCCGTCTGACCTACGGCAATGTGAAAGCATACAGCCCGCGCGATGCCATACACTACAATTACTACACCACCACGGACGGCATTCTTGAAAAAGAAAACCCCGAAGACCGCGAATTCGTAGTGCCCGCCAAACTGAAGGAGCTTATCCTCAATAAAGACTTCGGACGCTATGCCATGGCCGACGGCACAATGCCCGTTTGCTTCCTGACTACCAACGACATCACCGGCGGTAACTCCGGCAGTCCCGTCATCAACGGTGAAGGACAGCTTATCGGCTGTGCATTCGACGGCAACTGGGAATCCTTGAGTGGTGACATCAACTTCGACAACAACCTGCAACGTTGCATCGCACTGGACATCCGCTATGTACTCTTCATTCTGGAAAAACTAGGAGACTGCGGACATCTGATAAAAGAAATGAACATCATTGAGTAATGGGAACCCATCCCCAAAAGGGTATGAAAGTGAATGGCATTCGGTCGTATACTGAATGCCATTCACTCGTATACTGAATCCTATTTAGTCGTATATTGAATTTCCCCTCTCTCAGAACACCTTCTAACGCATAGTTACATGAGACGAATCATATTATCATTATTCCTTACATCCGGCATCCTTTCGGCACACGCCGACGAAGGAATGTGGATGCTTACCGACCTCAAACAGCAGAACGAGGTTGCCATGACAGAGCTCGGCCTGCTTATCCCTGCCGAACAGATATACAACCCCAACAGCATAGCCCTGAAAGATGCGGTAGTGCATTTCGGCGGCGGTTGCACGGGTGAGGTTATCTCGGCAGAAGGGCTGGTACTGACCAATCATCACTGCGGCTATGGAGCCATCCAGCAACACAGCAGCGTGGAGCACGATTACCTGACCGATGGTTTTTGGGCAATGTCCCGCAGCGAGGAGCTGCCCTGCAAGGGACTTACTGTGACCTACATCGACGAGATAATGGACGTGACGGACTACGTAAACGACCAGTTACAGATAGACTCTGACCCGAACGGCACAAATTACCTCTCGCCCAAATACCTTGCCATGATAGCCGACCGTTTCCTGTCCGCGCAAGGCATCACGCTGACATCCGGCCATAAAGCAGAACTGAAAGCATTCTACGGCGGAAACAAATATTACTTGTTCCTAAAGACAACCTACAGCGATATCCGCATGGTAGGTGCTCCTCCCTCTTCCATCGGCAAGTTCGGAGCCGATACGGACAACTGGATGTGGCCGCGCCACACGGGCGACTTCTCCTTATTCCGCATCTACGCCGGCAAGGACGGCCAACCCTCCGCTTACAACCCCGACAATGTGCCCTTGCAGGTAAAGAAGCACCTCACCATCAGCCTCGCCGGCTATCGTGAAGGCGACTTCACGTTTGTCATGGGATTTCCCGGACGCAACTGGCGCTACATGATTTCCGACGAAGTGGAAGAACGTATGCAAACCACCAACTTCATGCGCCACCACGTGCGTGACGTCCGCCAGAAAGCCCTCATGGAGCAAATGCTGAAAGACGATGCCGTGCGCATCCACTATGCAAGCAAATACGCCTCATCCGCCAATTACTGGAAGAATGCCATCGGTATGAACGAAGGGCTTGTCCGCCTGAAAGTACTGAATACGAAACGCGCACAGCAGGAACAGCTCCTTGCACGCGGCCGTGCCCCTGAACGACAGCTCTTATCAAAAGGCTTTCGACCAAATACGTGGCATCGTGAAACATCGCCGCAATGCCCTCTATCATCAGCAGGCCATCCAGGAAGCATTGGTTACGGGACTCGACTTCATGCGGATTCCTAGTACCGCTGCCCTGGTTTCTGCCTTGAAAAGCAAGGATAAAGCCCGGATAAAAGCCGCCGCCGACAGTCTGCAAGTTGCCGCCGACAAGTATTTCGCCTCCGTCCCCTTCCCCGAAGTGGAGCGGATTGTAGGCAAGAAGATGCTACAGACCTATATGAAATACATTCCTGCCGAACAGCGCATCGGTATTTTCAAAGTTATCGACAAGCGTTTCAAGGGAGACAGCGATGCCTTTATCGATGCCTGCTTCGAATATTCCATCTTCGGCAGCAAGGAGAATTTCGCCAAGTTCATCCGCAAAACCCAGCTTGTATAAGATTGGCAACGACTGGATGACACTGCTCAAATACTCCATCACCGACGGTCTGTTGCAAACTACCATTGCCATGATGGATGCCAACCGCAACTATAATGCCGCTCACAAGGTATGGGTAAAAGGCATGATGGACATAAAGCGGGAAACCGGCACACCTATATACCCCGATGCCAACTCCACCCTGCGCCTGACCTATGGACGCGTATTGCCGTATAAACCTGCCGACGGCGTGAAATACGGGTATTACACCACCCTGAAGGGGGCAATGGAAAAGGAAGACCCCGACAATTGGGAGTTTGTGGTGCCTGCCAAACTGAAGCAATTGTACCAGACAAAAGATTTCGGACGATATGCCATGCCCGACGGCGAGATGCCCGTATGCTTCATCGTGAACACGGACAATACGGGCGGAAACTCCGGCAGCCCGGTGTTCAATGCCAAAGGCGAACTGATAGGTACGGCTTTCGACCGCAACTACGAGGGTCTGACAGGTGACATCGCTTTCCGTCCGTCTTCGCAGCGTGCCGCTTGTGTGGATATCCGATATACGCTGTTTATCATAGACAAGTATGCCGGTGCTTCACACATCATCAAGGAACTGACGATTAGCGAAGCGGAACCGGACATAGCAAAAAGTAATTAGTTATTACTAATTTGCAATTGACGGTGAACAATTTCTTCGTTTATCCGTTATATATTCATAAACTATATATAAGACAAAGATTATGGAGAAATTTGAAGAATTAATACAATCGGAAAAACCTGTTTTAGTAGACTTTTTTGCTACCTGGTGCGGACCTTGTAAAGCCATGCACCCGTACTGGAAGCATTGAAAAGCGAAATCGGCGACAGAGCGCGTATCGCAAAAATCGATGTGGACCAGCATGAAAAATTGGCTGCAAGCTATCGTATACAGATGGTTCCTACCTTTATCCTGTTCAGAAAGGGTGAAGCCTTGTGGCGTCATTCGGGGGTAATCAGCGGTAAGGAACTTAAAGCCATTATCGAACAAAACTCATAATTAAGAAACATGAAGAAAATCATAACCATGGCGGTTCTCATCATTCTCAAGCAATGCTGACTTATGCTTAGCACCAGGTGGAGCCGAACAGAAACAAAGCTGAAACGCAAAAAGACTGCCCAGGACGGTAGCGTAATCGT
>ENA-OQDL01001155-OQDL01001155.1-human-gut-metagenome-genome-assembly--contig:-NODE-1155-length-14056-cov-5.006318_pt1 | contig 14056 bp, 15 predicted proteins | sample MGYA00242782_ERZ504609 | MGnify/ENA primary metagenome ERZ504609 (study PRJEB26092, sample SAMD00036320) | human gut metagenome | host: Homo sapiens | study: EMG produced TPA metagenomics assembly of... | reverse complement strand
GGATATCTGAATGAAGACTCTTATCTGTATATTGTTGACAGAAAGAAAGATATGATTAATCGTGGTGGTGAAAAAATATGGTGCAATGATGTTGAAAAATGAAATTACATCATTAAAAGGGGTAAAATGAATCTGCACTGGTAGGAATTCCAAGTGAAAAATATGGGGAAGTAGCAGCAGCTGTTGTTGTGTTGGAAAAATGAAAGCAAGTTAACAGAAGAGATATCAAACAAAAATTACATGACAGAATTGCAAAATACATGATCCCAGAAAAGATACTGTTTTTAGAGAAAATTTCCAAAAACCCCAGGATTAAAAACTGATAAAAGAGCAATCAGAGCACTGTTTTTTCCAGAATAAAAAGTAAAGGAGCAGAGAGGAACATGCTGAAAGCAAATTTTATTACAGCAGATGAAGCTGCACGAAAAGTGAAAGACGGAGATACTGTATGTAGTATTGCGATGACACTTGTAAGTGTTAGTGAATCTATTTTGAAAGCGTTGGAAAAACGTTTTTTGGAAAGCGGACATCCCTCTAATCTTACCTTGCTTCATTCTTGCGGACAGAGTGATAGAAAAGATGGAATCCAGCACTTTGCACATGAAGGCATGGTGACGAGAATTATAGGATCTCATTGGGGATTACAACCACGTTGGATGGATATGATAGCAAAAATCAGGTAGATGCATATTGTCTGCCGCAGGGACAAATTGCACAATTATATCATAGTATGGCATGTGGTCTTCCGGGAAAAATGGCAAAAGTGGGACTGGGCACATTTATTGATCCACGTATTGAAGGTGGAAAGATGAATGAGCGAACCAAAAGGCTTCCAGATATTGGTTGATATTATTAAATACAAAGATGAAGAGTATATGTTTTATAATCAGATTCCGATTGATGTATGCATTATACGAGGTACGGAGTGCGATGAGATGGGAAATCTGACAACAACAGAAGAAGCAATGAAGCTAGAAGTACTTCCGGCTGTTATGGCTGCTAAGCGATACGGGGAAGAGTAATTGCACAGGTAAAACGTGATGGTTCAGACAGGAAGCTTAAACCCAAAAGAAGTAACGGTTCCAGGAGATTTTTATTGATGATATTGTGGTCTGCGAAAATCCTTTGGAGGAACATCGTCAGACATCATCTTGGTATTTTGATCCATCTTATTGTGGGCAGGCAAGAGTACCACAAGAAAATATTCCAGCAGCGTCTTTTAATGAAAGAAATTTATTGCGCGTAGAGGTGCAATGGAATTGTATCATGGAGCAGTTGTTAATCTTGGAACAGGAATTCCAAATGATATGGTAGGAAGAGTCTGCAATGAGGAAGGCATATCAGATGACATTATGATTACTGTAGAATCAGGAATCTATGGAGGTGTTCAGGCAGGAGGCATTGATTTTGGAATTGGTCAGAATCTTTATGCGATGATTGGACATCATGAGCAGATGGATTATTACAATGGGGCTGGTGTGGATATTACATATATGGGAATTGGTGAACTAGGAGAGGACGGAAGTGTCAATTCAACAAAAATGGGAGTTCGATGTACAGGTGCCGGTGGATTTATTGATATTACACAAAATGCTAAGAAAGTAGTTTTCCTTGGAACATTTACAGCTGGTGGAGCAAAATACAAGTTTGAAAATAGAAAACTTGAAATTCTTCAAGAAGGAAAAATACGAAAAATGGTGCGGCAGGTTGCACAATTATCTTTTAATGGACCAATGGCGAGAAAAAAAGGACAGGAAGTCATGGTTGTAACAGAACGTGCAGTATTTCAATTGGTAAAAGATGGTGTTGAGTTGATAGAGATTGCCCCGGGAATCGATCTACAGACACAGATACTTGATAAAATGGATTTTAAGCCAATTATAAGCAAGAATCTGCGCGTAATGGACGAAAGATTATTTGTTCAGGATGGACCTTTTGGACTTAAATTGAAAGAAAAATAAAAGACTTATAAGATTGTGAAAATAGAAGAAGGAGAAAATTCATGAAAGATGTAGTAATTGTAAGCGGCGTGAGACTTCCAGTTGGAAGTTATGGTGGAAGTTTGAAAGATATCACAGCAATAGACATGGGAGCAATGGTGGTAAAAGAAGCAGTTAAAAGGGCGGGAATCCAGCCATCAGATGTTGATGAGGTTGTAATTGGACAAGTTGGAGAAGTTGCAGAAAATGGATTTATTGCAAGAGCAGTAAGCTTAAAGGCTGGAATGCCGAAAGAAACAACCGCTTATTCTGTAAACCGTCAGTGTGGCTCAGGGCTTCAGTCCATTGCAGAAGCTGTGATGGAGATTCAGACAGGACAGGCGGACGTTGTTGTTGCTGGTGGTACAGAGAATATTTCAAGACTTCCGTATTATGTAAACGATGCACGATGGGGAGCAAGAATGGGTCACAAAGTATTTGAGGATGGAGTTATTGACATTCTTACATGGCCGTTGGATGGAAATCATAATGGTGTGACGGCAGAAAATGTAGCAAAAAAATATCATGTAACAAGAGAAGAGCAGGATGCGTTCGCAGTACGTAGTCATCAGAGAGCATGCAAAGCAATTAAAGAAGGCAAGTTCAAAGATGAGATTCTTCCGGTAGAATTGAAAGATCGTAAGGGAAATGTAACGATTTTTGATACAGATGAGGGACCAAGAGAAGGACAGAGTATGGAAAAACTTGCAAAACTTCGTCCATGTTTTGTAAAAGGAGGTACAGTAACAGCGGCAAATTCTTCCAGCTTAAATGATGGCGCTGCAGCAGTTGTTGTAATGTCTAAAGAAAAAGCAGAAGAACTTGGGGTGACACCAAAAGTAAAGATAGAAGGATATGCAATTGCCGGATTTGATGCGGAACTAATGGGATATTCACCGAAAATCTCCAGCGAGAAACTTGCTGATAAACTTGGATTAGATCTTAAATCCATTGATATGTTTGAAATCAATGAAGCATTTGCGAGTCAGGCGTATGCGGTGAGCCGTGATCTTGGACTTGATCCTGAAAAGGTTAATATTTATGGTGGCGGAATCTCCATCGGACATCCAATCGGAGCAACAGGCGCAATGCTTACTGTAAAAGTAATGTATGAGTTAATGAGAACAGATAAAAAAGATGCAATGATTAGCATGTGTATTGGTGGAGGACAGGGAATCTCTATGTACTTTACAAAATGCGAAGCATAATTTGATGTATAAAAAGTCCGTCTATGTATTAATTATCAATGTTCATAGACGGACTTTTGAATTTATAGAAATAATACCATCCTGAAAGATGAAAATATCAGAATGGTAAAAAGGAAGTTATCTGATGAAATTTGTTGCAATGGGTTCCTCACGTTGAGGAAGTGGAATGCCGTTGGATTTTCCAGCTTCAATACATTTTAAAAGCCAACTCATGTTAAGAGCAAGTGTGCGCATGGTTTGAAGTCCTTCGAGATCTTTTTCTATGTCTGTTGGTTTCAAGCCGTGAACCTGATTCCAATATTGAGATGGAACAATTGGCATATTACACATTGCAAAATACATGTTCATCTGGGAGAAGGCTTCAGAAGCACCTCCTCTGCGACAGGAAACAACTGCGGCAGCTGGTTTGTTTTCAAGATAAGAACTTCCACTGAAGAAAAGACGATCCATAAAAGAAGAAAGAGAACCAGTGGAAGATCCATAATAAACAGCGGATCCAAATACGAATCCATCAGTATCCTTTGCTTTTTCTAAAAATATCTTTAAAATATCATCAAATACACAGGTTCCGCTTTCTTGACATTGACAGCATCCGATACATCCTTGGACAGTGCTTCCAATCCAAAAAATTTCAGAATCAATTGCTTCTTTTTTTAATTGCATCTGAATTTCTTGTAAAGCACGGTGTGTACAGCCATTTTTATGTGGGGATCCATTTACTAATAATACTTTCATGTTATTGAGCCTCCTTGCTTAAAGCATAATATTGAACGATCTGCCTTACATTATAAACGTAGCAAAGGAGTATGGAATAATCAAGAAAGAAAAACTATTAGTTGCATAATGCGCAACAATAAATTAAAAGATTGAAAGAAACAGTAAGAGAATTTCAATCTTTTAATATGTAATCAAATCAAATTCAGATATTCCAGCGCCTGGCGGATTCCGCCGTCTTCCAAGGCGCCGGTCACATAATCAGCCTGTGATTTCAAGTCTTTAGATCCATTTCCCATAGCAACCTTAAATCCGGCAGCCTGGAACATTGGCAAGTCATTATTGCTATCGCCGAAAGCAATAACATCCCTCTTTTCGTATCCAAGTACATTACTCATAACACTGATCGCAAGTCCTTTGGAACAGCCTTTCATGACAAATTCAATCGTTCTTCCAACAAAAGATCCACTGTGAATAATATAATCATACCATAGGGATAATTCCTGGCATAATTTCTCTGGATTACATCCGGGTGTGCGCTTGGCACTTATTTTGTTAAAGTGAAGATTATGTTCATTTCCACGAATAGGAAGCAGTTTGTTACCGAGTTCCTGAGTGATCAGATCAGCAAACCAGTCTATGTCACTTGTATATTCATCCAGATTATAGTACATATAATCATTGCCTTCCAGTACAGGGATAAAACCGTTTGCCTTAATGATCTCTACGGTCTTCCATGCCAGGTCGGTTGGCATCTCACGCTCAAATACCCGCGTTCCATTATATTCGATATATGCTCCAAGATTAGCGATAAGTCCGTCAAATCCAATCTCCTTCATAAGATATTCAGGAACAAAAGCGTTTGAACGACCGGTACAGATGAAAGTCTTATGTCCGTTTTTTCTCAACTGTTGAAGTGCAAGTTTTGTATCTTCTGGTGTTCCTTTTACAATATCTAAAATTGTTCCATCTGCATCAAAGAAAAGACATTTTCCCATTGTAAGTATTCCTTCTATATTATAGTATTATCTCTCACCTAAAAATCCCATAAACTTACGTACAGAGTAATTCAGGATAAGATCCTCCGGAATGTCAGCTTTTCGAGCCAAAGCTTCGGCATACTGGAAGTCACCGATATGTTCGGTGCCGTGGCTGTCACTGGAGAATAGAACCGGATAATTAAAGTGCTTGGACAGATTCAATATTAAGAGATCAGCATAGGTCGTATCCCCACGATATCCATCTGGACTTAAAGAACTGTTATTGATCTCAAGCAGAACATGGTTCTCCATTGCAGCACGGAAAAGCGCAAAATAATCTACCGGGAATTTTTCGTCATCGCAATGACCGATGATATTAACATTAGGATTCTCCATAGTCTTGATATAAGCACGGGTGTTCTCATCTGCTGTTCCGGATTTGAAAATTGGACGATGCATACTTGCTATAACATAATCCAGAGACTCTAAAATCTCATCATCAAGATCCAGTTTTCCTTCTTGATCCAGAATATTTACCTCTGCACCGTAAAGCATTCTAACACCGAGACGCTTTGGTTGTGCAAATGCAAGGCTGCGGAAATAAGAAATGCGTCCGCCACCAAGCGTTTTCGGACCATGATCGGAAATTCCAAGCATCTTAAGCCCGGCTGCATTGGCAGCTTTTGCCATATCAGTCATGGTTGCACAGGTTCCGTGCCCGCTGGCGATGGAATGTGTGTGGATATCAAATTCATAAGAAGCCATATAATCCAACCCTTCTTTCTAATCGTTCGCGCGAGAGACACAGTGTCGATTAACGTGTCATGTCGCATATATACCCTAATTATGCGGTATTTTGAGTAAAATGTCAATTAATTCGAGGTAAAATACAGAGAAAAAACAAATAAAACACAACACAAACCATGTTGGGATTTGTTGTAACTTTAGAGAAATATAATGTGGGATGTATTGTGTTTTGATTGACTTTAAGGGATAAATAAAGTATAATAAATGTTAATATTGGAAGAAAGGAGTTTAAGAACAAAATGGGACTTTATACTTATGACAGTACTCCCATCCCGAAGTCGGACAGAATTCCAAAACTGGTAGAAAACCTGTATGCGAAGATGCCTGAGATTGAGTCGGCGAGAGCAGTACTGATTACGGAGTCGTACAAACAGACTGAGAATGAACCAATGATCATCCGTAGAGCAAAAGCGTTCCAGCATATTTTGGAGAATATTCCGATCACAATCCGTGACCTGGAACTTGTTGTTGGAAGCAGCACACTTGCCCCAAGAGGATGCCAGACATTTCCGGAGTTCTCTTACGAGTGGTTGGAGGCAGAGTTTGATACAGTTGAAACAAGAAGTGCTGACCCGTTCTACATCTCTGAGCAGACGAAGAAGGAACTGAAAGAGGCGAATGCTTACTGGAAGGGCCGTACAACAAGTGACCTGGCTACAGCATATATGGAGCCGGAGACATTACTTGACATTGAACACAATATCTTTACACCTGGAAACTATTTTTACAATGGTGTAGGACATGTGACAGTTAAGTACGGTGAAGTTCTCGAGATCGGATTTTCCGGAATCCGCAAGAAAGCAGAAGATGAGCTTGCTTCTATGAAGGTTAGTGATGGTAACTACCAGACAAAATCACGTTTCCTTGAGGCAGTGATGATCAGCTGTGATGCTGCAATTACATATGCCCGTCGTTATGCAAAGCTTGCACTTGAGATGGCGGAGAAATGTTCTGATCCGGTAAGAAAGAAAGAACTTCTTATCATTGCACAGAATTGTGCGAATGTACCGGAGAAGGGTGCGACAGGATTCTATGAAGCATGTCAGTCCTTCTGGTTTGTACAGCAGCTGTTACAGATTGAGTCCAGTGGACATTCAATATCCCCTGGAAGATTTGATCAGTATATGTATCCTTATTATAAGAAGGATCTCGACAGCGGCAAGATCACAAGAGAGTTTGCACAGGAACTGCTGGATTGTATCTGGGTTAAATTAAATGACCTGAACAAGTGTCGTGATGCGGCTTCAGCAGAAGGATTCGCAGGTTACAGTCTGTTCCAGAACCTGATTGCAGGAGGACAGAATGAAGATGGTATAGATGTTACGAATGATCTTTCATTTATGTGTATTACATCATCTATGCATGTATTCCTTCCAATGCCTTCTCTTTCAGTAAGAGTTTGGAATGGATCACCACATGAATTCTTGATTTATGCAGCAGAACTTACAAGAACAGGAATCGGACTCCCGGCTTATTATAATGATGAGGTTATTATCCCGTCACTTGAGAGCCGTGGACTGACTTTACAGGATGCGAGAGACTACAACATCATCGGATGTGTAGAACCACAGAAGTCTGGTAAGACAAATGGATGGCATGATGCAGCATTCTTCAATATGTGTCGTCCGCTGGAACTGGTATTTTCAAATGGTGTGGACAAGGGTGTACAGATTGGTCCAAAGACAGGTAATGTTGAGGATATGAAGACATTTGATGAATTCTATGATGCTTATAAAGCACAGATGGATTACGCGATCGCACTGCTTGTTAATGCTGACAATGCCATTGATATGGCACATGCGGAGAGAGCACCGTTGCCGTTTCTTGCATGTATGGTTGATGACTGTATCAAGAGAGGAAAGACACTGGAACAGGGAGGCGCTGTATATAACTTTACAGGTCCGCAGGGATTCGGTGTTGCCAATATGGCAGATGCACTTTACGCAGTAAAGAAACTCGTTTATGACGAGAATAAGATCACGATGCATGATCTGAAGATGGCTCTTAGCACAAACTATGGAAAGGGCCTGAGCAACGAGGATGTTGCAGAAATGGTATCAGAGGTTGCTTCTGCAATGAAATCTGCCGGACAGCCGGTAGGTGAGAAAGAAGTTGCAGCAATCCTGAAAACTGTTGTTGCAGCAACAGAATCAGAACAGGTGAAGGCAAACGGCGAGAGAATCCTCAAGCTGATCGATGCAGTGCCGAAGTTCGGAAATGATATTCCGGAAGTTGACGCATTTGCAAGAGATGTTGCCTATACTTATACAAAACCACTGGAGAAATATAAAAACCCGCGTGGAGGTATGTTCCAGGCAGGATTGTATCCGGTATCAGCAAATGTACCGCTTGGCGGACAGACAGGAGCTACACCGGATGGACGTCTGGCACACATGCCTGTAGCCGATGGAGTATCTCCAACAGCAGGTAAGGATGTAAGCGGACCGACAGCAGCTGCAAACTCCGTTTCCAGATTAGACCACTATATTGCTTCAAATGGAACACTGTTCAATCAGAAGTTCCATCCGTCAGCACTGAGTGGAAGAGAAGGACTTGAGAAGTTTGTAGGACTGATTCAGTCATACTTCGATCAGAAGGGAAGCCACATGCAGTTTAACGTTGTCAGCCGTGATACACTTTTGGATGCACAGAAGCATCCGGAGCAGTATAAACATCTGGTTGTACGTGTAGCTGGATACAGCGCACTGTTTACGACATTGTCCAAGTCACTGCAGGATGATATCATCCGCAGAACAGAGCAGGGATTTTAAGAATAAGAAGGAGACAGCATGGAAGAATATCTGAAGACCAAAGGAAGAATCTTCGATATCCAGCGGTATTCCATCCATGATGGGAATGGAATTCGAACCATTGTGTTCCTAAAGGGCTGTGTGCTCAGATGCCGCTGGTGCTGTAATCCGGAATCACAGCACTACGAGATCGAGACAATGATGGTACAGGGAGAACCAAAAGTGATCGGTGAGGACACTACGGTTGCTGAAGTAATGAAGACGGTAGAAAAAGATCGTACTTATTATAGAAGAACCGGAGGCGGACTTACACTTTCCGGAGGCGAAAGCCTTTGCCAGCCGAAGTTCGCAAGAGACCTTCTGCGGGCGGCGAAAGAGTCAGGAATCACAACTGCGATGGAAAGTATGGGATGCGCACCATACAGCACAATCGAAGAGATTCTTCCATATTTAGACCAGTATCTGCTGGATATCAAACACATGAATCCAGAGAAACATAAAGAATTTACAGGACGCTCGAATGAACTGATGTTAGAGAATGCAAAGAAGATTGCAGACTCTCATATGACAGAGTTGAGCATCCGTGTTCCGGTAATCCCGGGATTCAATGATACAGAGATAGAAATCCGTGATATTGCCGCATATGTCCGCAAACTTGGCAATGTAAGAAGAATGCATCTTCTGCCTTACCACAGGCTGGGACAGGATAAATATGACGGACTGAACCGCCCATACCTGATGGGGATGTAAAACCACCGACAAATGAAAAGATGGAACGACTTCTGAAAGTAGCAGAAGAAGTTTCCGGTGTAGAGTGCCGGATCGGTGGTTAAAATAAAAAACACAATCAGATAATCTGCACGAAGTCGAAACAGAGAAAATGTGAAAATAATCACAAGAAACAACAAAACAACGGCTGTTCAAATTGACTAATGTGGGATTGTGTGGTAAAATAAGTTAAGAAACAACACAAACAAAGTTTTGACACGATTCCAAGGAGGAGAAAAATGCAAACGAATACGAAATCAAAAAGAAATGTGTGAAATCGGAAGAAGAGTTTACAACCGTGGAATGGTTGCAGCTAATGACGGAAACTTTTCTGTAAAACTGAACGACCATGAGTTCCTGTGTACACCAACAGGTGTCAGCAAAGGATTCATGACGCCAGAGTACATCTGTAAAGTAGATGAGAATGGTAATGTTCTTCAGGCAAATAAAGGATTCAGACCATCTTCAGAAATTAAGATGCACATGCGTGTGTACAGAGAGAGACCAGACGTTCAGTCTGTAGTACATGCTCATCCACTGTACGCTACAACATTCGCTATCGCTGGTATTCCGCTTACACAGCCGATCATGCCGGAGGCAGTTATCGCTCTTGGATGCGTTCCGATCGCTGAATACGGTACACCATCTACAATGGAGATTCCGGACGCTATCGAGCCATACCTTCAGCACTTTGATGCAGTTCTTCTTGAGAACCACGGAGCACTTGCTTACTCAGACAGCCTTCTGAGCGCATACCACAAGATGGAGTCTCTTGAGTTCTACGCACGTCTGTTATGGCAGTCCATGCAGGTTGGCGGACCTCAGGAACTGAACGATGAGCAGGTTCAGAGACTGTACGAACTGAGAAGACAGATGGGACTTCCAGGAAAACACCCGGCAAACCTTTGCCCGAACGCTAAAGCTGGTAAGCCAAGCTGCCATTCATGCGGTGGAAACTGTGGCGGATCTTCAGCAGCAGCTCCAGAAGGAACAGATGCTGATCTTGTAGCTTCTATCACAAAGAAAGTTATGGAACAGCTGGGAATGTAATCTGACAGATTAGTAAAGGAGCAATGCTATGAATGAGCAGGAAATTACCAGTGCAGTTCAGGCTGTGCTGGATCAGATGAAGGAAGCAGCTCCACAACATACACACAAACATGTCTGTAAATGCAAAAAGCATCAGATGACATTGAAGCTTGCCAATGCCTTGATTGAAAAAGTTAAGGCAGAAGCGGCACGTGTGGGCGTGAATGCGGTTGTAGCAGTTTCCGACAAGGCAGGCAGACCTGTAGCCGTCCAGTGTATGGATGACGCCTACATAGCAAGCTTTGACATTGCATTGAACAAGACATATACTTCCGCGAGCCTTAAGATGTCCACAGCAGAGTTAAGTCAGTTGAGTCAGCCGGGACAGCCGTTATACGGAATTCAGTTTACGAATGACGGTAAGATCGTGATCTTCGGGGGTGGAGAGGTACTCGAAGCTGATGGCAAGATCGTCGGTGCACTCGGAGTCAGCGGTGGAACTGCTGAGCAGGACACAGCAATCGCAGCTTACGGAAAACAAGTCTTCAAGGAGGTATTAGAGTGTCTATAAATGAACAGATGGTTCAGGACATCGTACAGGACGTTCTTGCAAAGATGCAGATCGCTTCTGATGTACAGGGAGACCGCGGTGTATTCAAGGATATGAACGAGGCCATTGAGGCAGCGAAAGCGTCCCAGAAGATCGTGGCTAAGATGTCACTGGATCACAGAGAGAAAGTTATCTCCAACATCCGTAAAAAGATCAAGGAGAATGCAGAAATCCTGGCCCGCATGGGAGTTCAGGAGACTGGCATGGGAAATGTCGGACATAAAATTTTAAAACACCAGCTTGTAGCTGAGAAGACTCCGGGAACAGAGGATATCACTACACAGGCATGGTCAGGAGACAGAGGTCTTACATTGATCGAGATGGGACCGTTCGGAGTAATCGGAGCGATCACACCTTGTACAAACCCAAGTGAGACAGTTCTCTGTAACACAATCGGAATGTTCGCAGGTGGAAATACAGTAGTATTTAACCCACATCCGGCAGCAATCAAAACATCAATCTACGCAGTTAATCTTCTGAACGAAGCATCTGTTGAGGTTGGTGGACCGGACAACATTGCTTGTACAGTAGAGCATCCGACACTTGAGACAAGTAACATCATGATGAAACATCCTGCAATTCAGCTGATCGCTGCAACAGGAGGTCCGGGAGTTGTTACAGCAGTTCTTTCTTCAGGAAGAAGAGGAATCGGAGCTGGAGCAGGTAACCCACCGGCACTCGTTGATGAGACAGCAGATATCCGTAAGGCAGCTGAGGACATTGTAAACGGATGTACATTTGATAACAACCTTCCGTGTATCGCAGAAAAAGAGATTGTTGCAGTTGATTCTATCGTTGATGAACTGATGCACTACATGGTAAATGAGCAGGGATGCTACCTGGCTTCCAAGGAAGAGCAGGATGCACTGACAAATGTAGTTCTTGCAGGCGGAAAGCTGAACAGAAAATGTGTTGGACGTGATGCAAAGACACTGCTTGGAATGATCGGAGTTACAGTTCCGGACAATATCAGATGTATTACATTTGAAGGACCAAAGGAACACCCACTGATCGCAACAGAGCTTATGATGCCAATTCTTGGTGTAGTAAGAGCGAAAGATTTCGACGATGCTGTAGAGCAGGCTGTATGGCTTGAGCATGGTAACAGACATTCCGCTCACATTCATTCCAAGAATGTAGATCGTATTACAAAATATGCAAAAGCAATTGACACAGCAATTCTTGTTAAGAACGGACCATCCTATGCGGCACTTGGATTCGGAGGCGAAGGCTTCTGTACATTTACAATTGCCAGCAGAACTGGTGAAGGACTTACAAGCGCAAGCAGCTTCACAAAGAGAAGACGTTGCGTAATGACAGACAGCTTATGTATAAGATAACGGAGGTATAGACAATGGAAATGAATTCTGCTAATGTAGAAGCTGTTGTAAAACAGGTACTTGAGAGCATGCTGGAAAAGAAAGTTCCAGAAGCAGCTCCGGCACAGAAAGCAGCAGGAAATGAAATTCCAAAGACAGCTCATGTAGCTATGCTTACAGCACTTGAGCATTTTGAAATCAAAGAGTATCCGATGCCGGAAGTTGGTGACGGAGATATTCTTGTTAAAGTTGAAGGATGTGGTGTTTGTGGAACAGACGCTCACGAATTCAAGAGAGACCCATTCAGCCTTATCCCTGTAGTACTCGGACACGAGGGAACAGGTGAGATCGTTAAGATGGGTAAAAACGTTAAAGTTGACAGCGCTGGAAAGGCTCTGAATGTTGGAGACAAAGTTGTTACATGTATGATCTTCAAGGATGACCCGGAGATCACAATGTACGACCTCAACAAACAGAACGTAGGTGGAGCTGATGTATACGGACTTCTTCCGGACGATGATGTTCATCTGAATGGATGGTTCTCAGATTACATCCTGATCCGTGAGGGATCTACAGTATTCAACGTAAGTGATCTGGATCTGAAATCCCGTGTACTGATCGAGCCATGTGCAGTACTTGTACATGCAGTAGAAAGAGCTAAGACAACAGGAATCTTAAGATTCAACAGCAGAGTTGTTGTTCAGGGATGTGGACCGATCGGACTGATCTGTATCGCAGTTCTTCGTACAATGGGTATCGAGAATATCGTAGCTGTAGACGGAGAGCAGAAGAGACTTGACTTTGCTAAGAGAATGGGAGCTGAGAAGTCAGTTAACTTCAAAGATTTCCAGGGAATCGATGCACTTGCACAGGGAGTGAAAGACGCATTCGGCGGACATGCTGCTGACTTCGCATTCCAGTGTACAGGATCACCGGTCGCTCATGCAAATATTTACAAATTCATCCGCAACGGCGGTGGACTTTGTGAACTTGGATTCTTCATCAACGGTGGAGATGCAACAATCAACCCACACTTCGATCTTTGCTCAAAAGAAATTACACTGGTTGGCTCATGGGTATACACTCTGAGAGATTACGCAACTACATTTGATTTCCTTAAGAGAGCAAAAGCAATCGGACTTCCGATAGATGACCTGATCACACATGAGTTCCCACTTGAGCAGATCAATGAAGCTCATGAGACAAACCTCGCTATGAAAGGTCTTAAGATCGCAATCATCAATAAATAAGGTGAGAGATTATGGAAGCAGTAGGTATGCTGGAAGTATTCGGACTTGCAACAGCATTTGCAGCGGCTGATGCCGGATGTAAAGCAGGAAATGTAAGACTGGAGAACTTCGATAAAAATAAACCTGCAAATGCAGACGAACTGCCTGTACCGTTGATCGTAATGATCAAGTTCCGCGGTCAGGTAGCAGATGTGGAGGCAGCACTTGAGGCTGCTACAGCGAAAGCAGAGTCAATGACAGGAATTGTCACAAAGTATAAGATCTCAAGACCGACTGAGGACACTGAGAAGATGCTTAAGCTTAACGCATTTGATAAAGGAACACCACACAAAGTAACAGACGAAGAAGTCGAAGAAATTTAGGAGGATATTACAATGGCAATGGCACAGCTTGCATTAGGAATGGTAGAAACAAGAGGACTTACAGCAGCAATCGAGGCTGCAGATGCAATGACAAAAGCAGCAGAGGTTACACTTGTAGGAACAGAGAAGATCGGATCCGGACTTGTAACAGTTATGGTTCGTGGAGATGTTGGAGCTGTTAAAGCAGCAGTTGAGACAGGTGCTGACGCAGCTGGAAGACTTGGAGAACTCGTAGCTACACACGTAATCCCAAAGGACCACACAACGACGTTGAGAAGAT
>ENA-OQDL01001154-OQDL01001154.1-human-gut-metagenome-genome-assembly--contig:-NODE-1154-length-14057-cov-13.953410_pt1 | contig 14057 bp, 14 predicted proteins | sample MGYA00242782_ERZ504609 | MGnify/ENA primary metagenome ERZ504609 (study PRJEB26092, sample SAMD00036320) | human gut metagenome | host: Homo sapiens | study: EMG produced TPA metagenomics assembly of... | reverse complement strand
CTTTTTTATTTCTCTGTTTTTCTCATGGGCTTCGCTTTTGGTATTTTTGGGCGCGGTCAGTTCAAAGCTGTGGGCGATCATGGCAAATAATTCGCCTTTGGGTACACTGTTTACTTCGACGGTGTTCCAATGTTCTTTGTTCATATGCCAGGCCGGGTAAACGCCTTTGTAAGTACGGCGCAGAAATTCGGATCTGACAGGATCACATTTCAGATTTATGCAGAGCTTGCCTTGAAGATGCATAATACAGGCAAACCATTTACCACCGGATGGATGGCGCATAATAGTGAGATCGTTATCGGCAAAGGGATAATCTTCGACAGCATTAGGATAAGTAAGGCAATGAGCGATCAAGGTTTGTTTTTCCATGGCAGATACCTCGCTTTCGTCAGGCGGCATTAATTTTATCATAATTATATAACAAAAAAGCCGACCTCGCAGTCGGCTTTTTATTTTGTGATATGCTAATTATTTCCCTGTCAGTCTTTTGATGATTTCCTGATAGGCTTCTTCGACGCTGCCCATATCACGGCGGAAACGGTCTTTGTCGAGTTTTTCGTTAGTATCCCAGTCCCATAAGCGGCTGGTATCAGGTGTGATCTCGTCGGCGAGGATCACTTTTCCGTCTGCATCGACGCCAAATTCCATTTTGAAGTCGATCAGGCGTACTTTACGTTCAGCCAGAAAGGCTTTTAAGATTTCGTTGATCTTCAGGGCGCAGGCTTTGATTTCTGCAACCTGTGCATCGGTTGCCAAGCCAAAAGCTTCGGCATAATCAGCGTTGATCATCGGATCGCCAAGGTCGTCGTTTTTATAGTAAAATTCTACGATAGGGCGTTTCATAACATAGCCTTCTTCGACGCCCATTTTTTTGGCCAGGCTGCCGGCGGCGATGTTACGGGTAACTACTTCCATGGGGATGATACTGACTTTTTTGACACAGCGCTTCACGATCGCTGAGCTTTTTGATCTGATGATGGGGGATGCCGTGCTTGGCAAGCAGGTCAAAGAAAAAGCTGGTGATCGTATTATTCATAATGCCTTTATCTGCGATAGTGCCTTTTTTGAGGCCGTTCATGGCGGTAGCGTCATCTTTATAATAGATGATTACTTCATTGGGGTTCTCGGTTTCAAAAACTTTTTTGGCTTTGCCTTCATACAACATTTTTGCCATTGTCTGTAACCTGCTTTCTTTTAAATAAATTTTTCAATAATCGTAGTATTCCCCAAGAAAAACTTGTCCATAGACATAAAAAATATCCGTTTTTCTCTCGTATATACTGCTGGATACAATTCTCCTATCCAATGATAATCAGGATTATTAGCAATATTCTTTAACTTTTCCTTTGGTATCCTGAACTGCTTCAGCTCGCTTTCTATCACCTTACGAAAGGCACCTTCCTGCTGCTTGCGAATTGCATCCTCTGCGTTCTTGCATAAAACATTTATAATGTCCTTACTGGTTCCTTTTAATTCACGCTTTTTATCTCTGTATTCGTTTAATAGTTTTACTGAACCATGTAAATCCTTAAATTCTTGTTTCATAGTGATTGCTGCTGGGATTTTTCTGGCACGATATAACTCGTCCAATTTTTCTACAACCATATCTGCATTAGCTTCTATTCGCAAACAATATTTATCATAATCATCTGCTTTACCGCGCTTTGCAAAATGTTCACGCAACTCCTTATCCGGCAAATTTTTCTTAAGGGTTGTAACAAAGAAAATCTTCTTATCCTTGAATTCCGGCGAATCATAATAGTCGACCATAAACTCAAGTACACTATATGTTTTTCCGAAGCCGGTCGGCATATCTAGCAAGAACAATCCCGTATCCGTTGACTTGCAAAAATTTACAATCGCCTGTTTCATAGTATCCTCCAAGTTTTTCTTACTTTGTCATCTATTATTTATAGAATATCTGCATAATATTTCCCATTCTCCAGCGAGAAGACCACTTCTCCAGGAACAAGTTTTTCTCCCATATTTGCACATCCCATCACAGTCATCGCCCACTCTGAATATTCATAAGGAAGTTTATAACACACCGTCTCCCTACCACTTTCGATAGTAACCATAGGAGTACCTGTATTACCAAATCCAATCGATAAAACTTTGTACACATTCTTACCTTTTGCTATGGGCAATAGTGGTTCTCATTGAGTTGTCATTAGATGGACTAATGTATTCTACTAATGTTCCCTGCGTAAATGCAGTATTTATATCGTTTGCAAGCTTTCTCGGAGCAAAGCCAAAGTTAGTAATGAAGTAATCAAGATGTCTTCCAAACAGCACGTTTTCCTCATATCTTCTATTGATGGTTGAGCAGTAGTCCCTAAAAAGCATTAAATTTTCATCACTTACTTCATTGTGCAATAACCTCTCAAGAAGATGTTCCTATGACAAATTCTTTTTACCAGAGCCATCAGAACCAGGCTTTGGAATATGCTTCTCAGACTCGGTTAGGCGTATAATTAAGCAATCTATAAGCTGCCAAACATGCAAGATAAGTTTTACCAGAGCCGGTTGCAAGTACTGCCAGATTTTTCTTGTTTCCCATTTTTAATGATTCTTCAAACTTTACTTCTGCTCTATATTGACAATCACGAAGGCCACGCTTCTCGATTAACGGAAGAGCACCATACTCGGACTTCTTTCCAATAATCTGAAGCATCTTCTTAGGAGAATGCATCTGTGACAGTTCTTCATAATCACTGTTTTCTACCAACATATTTTTGAAATATATCTTATTTCCATTAGCCATATACACTAACGGAATAAGTTTCTCAAACCATAAACCATACCAGTCCTGTGGAGAAACAGCATAGTCCTCTGCCTGTTTCTTAACTTCATCACCTAGAGGATTCTCTTCTCTTTTTGCCTCAACAACTGCAATAGCTTTTCCATCAATAAAGAGAAGATAATCACTTTCTATGTTTCCTCCCATCAAAGCTTCCTTAACAGCAGATGTGCTATTAGGCAGATATTCATTTCGAGCCACTATATCCCAACCGGCATTTCTTAATTGCTTATCAATTTTTACACGAGCTTTTTCTTCCGGTAACATAGGCATACTCTTCCTTTCTAATCCATTCTCCCATATCTGTGTCCCAAAATCAGGACTTGATATATTTCCCGGACTTAATTCTTTTATCCGCTGGTTTTACAGCATTCTTTGGAATGGCCCAAGTGTTACCAAACTTCATAGCCCCTTCTATCATTCCTTCATTGCAGATTGTCTGCACTCTTCTAACTGATAGGTTCCACTTTTCTGCTGCTTCTTTAATAGTCATAAACTCCATATTTTCTTACCTCAATAAAGTTATAAAATGTGACATTTTATCCTAATTTCTATTATAAGCGTCAAAACGCCGAAAATCAATCTAAACCTACATAACTTTCGGCGTACAGTCTATTACTTCTCCGCGTAAAAAACCCCATAAAAATAACCTTTCAGCGTACTCTATACGAACTACGCCAAAAGGTTGATTTTCACTACACCCGTATTCTATTTTTCATTTCATGCACATATTTTATAGGCTTATTTTCATAATATGTTCTAGCAGATATACCCCTCAACCCCGCTTAAACTAGGCATTTCTTAGAGAGGAGACAGACTGTCTCAACATGGACTCCCTGCGGAAACATATCAGTAGTAGAAACCCGCACCAGTTCATAATCCTCCGCACACAGCACCTTCAGATCCCTCGCCAGTGTCGCACTGTCACAGCTCACATACACAACCCTCTCCGGCTTCATTTTAAGGATCGTATTCAGAAGTACCTCATCACAGCCCTTCCGTGGCGGGTCTACCACGATAACGTCTGCATAAACGCCATTCTTCTCATACTCTCTCGGCAGCACTTCCTCTGCTTTTCCGACAAAAAACTCTACATTCTCAATGCCATTGAGCTTCGCATTCTCTCTTGCATTGTCAATGGCCTGTGGTACGATCTCCACGCCGCGGACGAATTTTGCTTTCTGGGCCAGGAACAGGGAGATAGTTCCGATTCCGCAGTACAGATCCCAGACAGTTTCATTTCCCGTAAGGCCGGCGTACTCCAGAGCCTTTCCATACAGTTTTTCAGTCTGGATGGGATTGACCTGGAAAAAGGACAGGGGAGAGATCTGATAGGAAATATCTCCGATGCTATCCGTTATATAGGACTGTCCCCAAAGGAGGCGAAGCTGATCACCCAGGATCACATTGTTCCGTTTTTTATTAACATTGATGGTAATGCTGGTCATTTCCGGAATTTCACAGAGTGATTCCACAAGAGCCTTTTCTGCAGGGATCTTATCTCCGTTTAAGATCAGACAGACCATCATCTCATCTGTATGGAAGCCATAACGAATCATAATATGACGTACAAGACCTTTTCCCGTGGCCTCATCGTAGGGCTGTACATGATATTTTTCCATGTGTCCGATCACACGGTCCAAAACCTCTTTATTCTGTTTCACTCCCAGAATACATTCTCGGTTATCAATGATGGAGTGGGTTCTTCCTGCATAAAAGCCTGTGATGATCTTTCCGTCTTTATTTTTTCCTACCGGAAACTGTGCCTTGTTTCGATAATGATAGGGGTCTTCCATCCCCATGATCGGTTCCATATCAAGATTCTGAAAACCTCCGATTCTTTCCAGATGTCCACGAACCTTTTTCTCTTTAAATTTCAGCTGCTGCTCGTAGGATAATGCCTGAAGCTGGCATCCTCCGCACTGGCGGGCAATGGAGCAGGCAGATTTCACACGGTATGGAGACGGTGTGATCACCTCCATCAGACGGCCATAGCCATAGTTCTTTTTTGCCTTGATGATCTTGGCTTTGATCCGGTCTCCGATCACGGCGTCTTTCACAAAAACGGTGAAGCCATCGGCTTTCCCGATACCTTCACCGTCAACTCCGCAATCCTCTATATCTAAAGTGAGTATATCGTTTTTACGGAATTCCATGTATTAAATATCTCCTGTTCTTCTTAAATTGGACTCAAAAAGCCGGTTGAAACCAAGCCATTCTTTTTTGCCTTTGTCTGCGTGGAAAATTTCTGTCAGTGTCTCCATCCTTGCATCTGTATTGTCTGCCAGATTCAGGGCAACTGCCTCTGCAAGTGCCGGCTTCTTGGGAGAACCGTACTCCAGCTCACCATGATGTGCAAGAATACAGTGGATCACCTGATTTTCAAGCTTCTCCGGAAAATCCGGGATCTCTTTTGCAAGATCATGTACCATCTGTGCCCCGATCACAATATGTCCAAGAAGCTGTCCCTCATCTGTATAATCATTCATCGGAAAAGCAGAAAGCTCCTTCGTTTTGCCCACATCATGAAGAAGTGCGGTTGTGATCAGAAGATCACGGTTTAAAACCGGATATGCATTTGCCATGTAATCACAGAGACGTGTCACTCCAAGAGTGTGTTCCATCAGTCCGCCGATAAAGCCGTGATGTACGGTCTTGGCTGCAGAATGTCCCTCAAATATCTTCATAAATTCCTGATCTTCCACAAAGAGCTTCTTCAGAAGCTGGGAAAGATAGGGATTCTTCACACTGTTGATAAGCTCTCGTAGCTGGCTCTGCATATCATCCACACTGTTCTCACTGGTAGGAAGATAATCTGCCGGATCATACTCCCCTTCTCCTGCCTTGCGTGCTCTCTTGATATTCAGCTGCATGGCGCCTGCAAAGCTTGTCACATCTCCCATGATCTCAATGTAATCAAGAGTATCAAACTCATCAATTCCCAGAGAATTGGGATCCCAGATCTTACCATCGATCACACCTGTTTTATCCTGAAGGATCAGATTCTCATAGGGCTTGCCATTCTTCGTTGTAGCTGCCTGTTTCTGTTTGCAGAGATAGATCCCGTTTACTCTGTCTCCCTCATGTAATTCATTTAAAAAACGCATAAAATTCTTGCCTTTCTGTTCTTTTTACTTTCAAAGCAGACATACTCACAAACACATCCGCTTCACACTTTGCATTCATAGCCAGACTTTCTTTATGATCTTTGGCCGCATCCCGGTCCGGGCTTTCTGGCATTTTTGCACAGTTTCCACTTACTTCCGGGCTTTATTCAGTATCATAACACATTTTACTTTCCTTTGCTATGGAAATCATGTAAAATAGGAAACGAAGTGTTTTTTTGCATATCCTGTGTTACGCAGAAAAGCACAGAAGTAACAGAAGTAACAAAAAGGAGTAACTATAGCAACAATGAACAAAAAAGCATACAAAGCACTTGAATACTATAAAATCATAGATCTGCTCACAGACAAGGCATCCTCCCCCATGGGAAAGGATCTCTGTCGGAAGCTTACCCCTTCCACCGACATTGAAGAGATCCGGGCCATGCAGCTGCAGACACACGATGCCCTTACACGCCTGTTCAAAAAAAGCGGCATTTCCTTCGGCAGTGTCAAGGACATCCGTGGCACATTAAAACGTCTTACTGTTGGCAGCGCCCTGAATGCACCGGAGCTACTTTCTGTCTGCAGTCTTCTTGAGAATACCGGTCGTGTAAAGGCCTATTCCAGAAGTGACCGTGATGACGGAATGACTGATTCCCTTGACGGAATGTTTGCGGCACTGGAACCTCTGACACCACTCAGCACAGAGATCCGCCGCTGTATCCTTTCCGAGGATGAGATCAGCGACGATGCCAGCAGCACGCTTCGCCAGATCCGCCGCAGCATCAAGGCCACCAATGACCGGATACACACCCAGCTTTCTTCTCTGGTTGCAGGAAGTGCCAGGAATTATCTTCAGGATTCCGTTATCACCATGCGCGACGGTCGCTACTGTATCCCGGTAAAGTCTGAATATAAAGGCCAGGTTCCCGGTATGATCCACGACCAGTCCGCCACAGGTTCCACTCTTTTCATTGAGCCCATGGCTGTTGTCAAGCTGAACAACGACATCCGCGAGCTGGAGCTGAAAGAGCAGAAAGAGATCGAAGTAATCCTTGCATCCTTAAGCCAGCAGGTAGCTGCTGAACTGGAGGCTATTCACGCAGATCTTTCCATCATGGTACAGCTGGACTTTATTTTTGCCCGTGCCGCACTTGCCATGGACATGAACGCCAGTGAACCTGTTTTCAACACAGAAGGCCGGATCCGGCTTCGCCAGGCCCGTCATCCACTGATCGATAAGAAAAAAGCCGTTCCTATTGACATCCGTCTCGGGGATGATTTTGACCTCCTGGTTGTCACCGGACCAAACACCGGTGGTAAAACTGTTTCCCTGAAAACCGTAGGTCTTCTTACCCTGATGGGACAGTCGGGTCTCCATATCCCGGCGCTGGATCGTTCCGAACTTGCACTTTTCCGCGAGGTTTATGCTGATATCGGAGATGAGCAGAGCATTGAACAGTCCTTAAGTACCTTCTCCTCTCATATGACAAACGTGGTTTCCTTCCTGAAATCCGCAGATCAGGATTCCCTGGTCCTCTTCGATGAGCTTGGTGCAGGTACGGACCCTACAGAGGGTGCCGCTCTTGCCATTGCGATCCTGTCACATCTTCACGAGCAGGGTATCCGTACCATGGCAACCACCCATTACAGCGAACTGAAGATCTATGCCCTCTCCACTCCAGGTGTGGAAAATGCCTGCTGTGAATTCGATGTGGAAACCTTACGTCCGACCTACCGCCTTCTGATCGGTGTTCCGGGAAAAAGTAACGCATTTGCCATTTCTTCCAAGCTGGGGCTTCCGGATTTCATCATCGACAAAGCAAAGGAACAGATCAGCGAGCAGGATGAATCTTTTGAAGATGTTCTGACATCCCTGGAGCAGAGCCGTGTCACCATCGAAAACGAGCGTGCTGAAATTGCCCGTTACAAAGAACAGGTAGAAGAGCTGAAAAAATCTCTTCAGGAAAAAGAAGAAAAGCTGGATGAACGTAAAGAGCGGATTCTCAGAGAAGCCAATGAACAGGCACATGCGATCCTCCGCGATACCAAGGAATACGCAGATCAGACCATGAAGCTTTTCCATAAATTCCAGAAGGATCACGTAGATACCGCTTCCGTGGAAAAAGAACGCCAGAACCTGAAAAAACGTATGTCAAAAGCCGAAAATGGAATGTCTTCCAGGCAGCAGAAGCAAAAGCCAAAGAAACAGCTGAAGCCATCCGATCTTTCTCTTGGCGATACCGTAAAGGTGCTCAGCCTGAATCTGAAAGGAACAGTTTCCAGTCATCCGGATTCCAGAGGATATCTCTTTGTGCAGATGGGTATCATCCGTTCCAAGGTTCATATCTCCGATCTGGAGCTTGTGGACGAGCCGGTGATCACCACTCCGTCCATGCAGCGTACCGGCGCCGGAAAGATCCGTATGTCCAAGGCAGCCAGCATTTCCACAGAGATCAATCTTCTCGGAAAAACCGTAGATGAGGCAGTTGCAGAGCTGGATAAATATCTGGATGACGCCTATATCGCACACATGAAATCCGTCCGTATCGTTCACGGAAAAGGTACCGGTGCCCTCCGCAAAGGTGTCCACAATTACCTGAAGCGCCAAAAGCACGTAGCTTCCTTCCGTCTCGGCGAATTCGGAGAAGGCGATGCCGGCGTGACCATTGTAGAATTCAAGAAATAAAAAGGAGCTGAAGCCATGGCTACAAAACAGAAAATCCTCATTGTTGACGATGACAACAACATTGCAGAGCTGGTTGCTCTCTATCTCACAAAAGAATGCTTTGAGACTAAGATCGTAAATGACGGCGAGGAAGCCCTGAAGCAGTTCCATATTTTTCACCCGGATCTGATTCTTCTGGATCTCATGCTTCCGGGCATTGACGGATACCAGGTATGCCGTGAGATCCGTCACACCTCCGATGTACCGATCATTATGCTTTCCGCCAAGGGAGAAACCTTTGACAAAGTCCTGGGACTGGAACTTGGAGCAGATGATTACATCATCAAGCCTTTTGACTCCAAAGAGCTGGTGGCACGTGTCCGTGCGGTACTGCGCAGATTTCATGTAAAATCTCCGTCTGCCGCGCCAAAGGAAAAATGTGTTTCCTATCCGGATCTGGTGATCAACCTGACCAACTATTCTGTAACTTATATGGGACACCAGATCGATATGCCGCCAAAGGAGCTGGAGCTTCTCTATTTCCTGGCAGCTTCTCCCAATCAGGTTTTCACAAGAGAACAGCTTCTGGATCACATCTGGGGCTATGAATACATTGGCGATACCAGAACCGTAGACGTTCACATCAAACGTCTCCGTGAAAAGATCAAGGATAATCCAAACTGGGCTCTTTCCACAGTCTGGGGGATCGGCTACAAATTTGAGGTAAAGGATTCATGAAACAGCATCTTTATACTAAACTGCTGATCCTGTACTTTATGCTGGGCGGAATCTGCTTTCTGCTGCTTTCCTCCGGTGGCTCCTACCTGGTAGAAAAAAGGCTGGAGCGCTCTACCGGAGAGTCCCTTTACCGCACTGCCAGCCAGCTGGTTTCCAAAAATGAACTTCGTCAGGCTGTAAAAAGCCCCAAAAACGAATCCCTCACCCTGGCTCTTTCCTCTGCAGCAGCCTTTCAAAATGCAGATTTCTGGGTTATGGATACAGATGGGAACGTTCTGATAAACACAAACCAGCAGTCCTCTGATTCCGGTGATATCACCGTCAGGAACTTCCGACCGGAAGATTACGAAGATACCTGCTATTCCTCCGGTACGTTTTACGGGACATTAAAAACCACACAGCTAAGCACAGTCGTTCCCATAAAAGATACGGATCTGGTGACTGGTTATCTGGTGATCCACTACCCTATGAAAAACCTCTACGAAAGCCGCAGCAATATCGTAGAGGTTATGATCCTGATCTTTATTGTGATCTATGCACTGTTTTTCAGTTTTCTTCTGATCTATTTTTACAGGGTCCACAAACCTCTGAAAGAAATCTTAAAGGGTGCCCTGGAATTTGCCAACGGAAATCTTACCTACACGATCCCCGTAGATTCTGAAGATGAGATGGGATATCTTTCCCACTCCCTGAATTACATGGCAGACAAGCTGAACAAAAACGGAGAGTATCAACGACAATTCATTTCCAATGTGTCCCATGATTTCCGCTCGCCTCTGACCTCCATCAAAGGCTATGTGGAAGCCATGCTGGACGGTACCATCCCACCGGAAATGCAGGAACGTTATCTGAAAGTCATTGCTTTTGAATCCACCCGTCTGGAGAAGCTTACCCGAAGTCTCCTTACCTTAAACGAACTGGATGTCAAAAAGCGTATGATGCATATGCAGCGTTTTGATATCAATGAAACGATCCGTACCACAGCCGCCACCTTTGAGGGAACCTGTTCGGAACGAAACATCCGTCTGGAGCTCCTCCTTGCGGGAAAAGAGCTTTTTGTCCGTGCAGATATGGAACAGATCCAGCAGGTACTATACAATTTATTGGACAATGCGGTAAAATTCAGCAGCGACAATTCTTCTATCACACTGGAAACCACAGTCAATCATGGCAAGGTTTTTGTCTCAGTCAAAGACCATGGAAGCGGAATTCCAAAGGAAAGTCTTTCCAGAATCTGGGATCGTTTCTATAAGATCGATGTCTCCCGTGGAAAAGACCGCAAGGGTACCGGGCTTGGCCTTGCCATTGTAAAAGAGATCATCAACGCTCATAAGCAGAATATCAATGTGATCAGCACCGTAGGTGTTGGAACAGAATTTATCTTTACACTGGAAAAAGCAAAATAAAACATCAAAAACCTCTGATCCGGAAGGCTGTAAAAGAAATATCTCTCAATATCTCCTACAGTATTTCCAGATCAGAGGTTTTTATTTACTCTTTGCAGGCTTATTTCCAATCGTAATTTCTCAGATGGCCTTCCAGATTCATATGCGTAAAATTATGCTGTCGCAGCGCCTCATAAAGCACAATGGCAACTGAATTGCTTAAATTCAGGGAACGGATATCTCCGATCATCGGGATCCGCACGCAGGTTTCCTGATTGTTTACCAGGATATCCTCCGGGATTCCCGCACTCTCCTTGCCAAACATAATGAAACAGTCATCCTCATACTGCACATCTGTATAAGTCTGAGGTGCCTTGGTGGTTGCGTAATAAATCTTTGCTCCCGGATTCTTTTTGAGAAAATCCTCATAGTCCAGATATCTGGTCACATCCAGATGTTCCCAATAATCCATACCTGCACGCTTGATGGCCTTTTCATTCAGGCGAAAACCAAGCGGTTCGATCAGATGCAGCCTGGTTCCTGTTGCCACACAGGTTCTGCCGATATTTCCTGTATTTGCCGGAATTTCCGGCTCATGGAGCACAATATTCAAAACTCCCATTTATTTTTCCTCTTTTCTACATAGCATTAAATATACAAAATATGCATTCGCAATCCGCTTCGCTGCTTGCTCATGAGATCAAAAAGCCAAGCTTTTTGGTCTCATCTTCTGCCGGGCGTTCCAGATATCTGGCATTTCCGCCGCTGTAAAGAAGCCTGTTATTTCCGGAATCGGTCTGCCCGATCACTGCTGCCATGATCCCCTCTCGCCGCAACTGCTGCACAAACGCATCACCGCCATGGATTCCCATAAGAATACTTCCGCCGGAAAGCAGCTTGTACGGATTCACATCAAAGATCTCACAGATCTCTATGGTTTCCTGTCGGATGGGCACACTTCGAAGATCTGCACTAAGACCTACTCCGGATGCCTCCGCCATTTTCCAGAGGGCAGCAAGAAAGCCGCCTTCTCCCATCCGATATCGGGCACTGGCTCCGGATTCTTCCGCCATTTTCCAAATTTTATCATTCTCTGTTCCTGTTCCGTAAACCTCAGGAAGCTTTACAGCATCCTCGAGAAACCGTTCTGCAAAAAACTCCCGCAGCCTGTCATAATAATTCTTTGTGATCCATGCAGTTCCTTCTGCTGCCACAGGGCCTGCCACGATCAGCTCGTCTCCCGGCATAAGCCGTCCGTCTATCTCTGCCTGAAGCGCCTCCAGTGCTTTTTTTCCAAGTTTCATAACTGCCGCCTTAATAAAGGATAAGCGAAAGCACTGTCGGAACTACCATTGCCAGTACCAGAATAACTGCGATGATCGCTGTGATCACTTTTCTTTTTTTCGGATCAAACATTCCCATAATTATCATTCACCTCATCTGTAATATCCGTTAATTGCGCATTGTTGGTCAAAGGATCCCTGTCTGTATAATCAAAAAGAAGCTTCTTTCCATCCCGGAACACCTCGATATGGGCGGTTTTCGGGATTTTTTTCGCTTTCCGGTAATCCCAGATCAGCCGCTCATACGGCTTCTGGTCTGAAGCAAAGGATGGCCTGCTCTTTAAATTCTCTCGAAGATAAAGATCCAGGAGCATTACATCAGAAAGTGCTTCCGACGGGATCTCTTTCTGTTCTCCGGCAAACTCCATAAGGATCTCATAGCGCCTCATCCTGGAATGAGAGATCTCCGAGTATCCTTTTTTCTCATAAAATCTGCCAAGTGCCTCATACATCCGGAAAGGATCGTCAAAATACTTCTCCAGAAATACAAGGGTATTTTTGAACTGCCCACTATTATAATACACTTCCACCATACTTTCCACCATTTTCAGCCTTAAAATCTCCCCGTAGGTCATCCAGGCTGTGGAAAGTACCTCATAGGGTTCCCGATCCTTGTAAAGAATCTGATATTCCCCTGTCATTTCCATCATGTGTGAACCCTTCAGCACCTTCAGAAAACCAAGCTGAAACTGTTCCGGACGCAGTGCGTAAACATCGCAGAAGGACTTGTGGAAGCTGTCGTATCCCTCATAGGGAAGTCCTGCGATCAGATCCAGATGCTGGTGGATATTTCCAAAGCTGTGGATCTGCTCTACAATCCCTTTCAGCTTTTCAAAATCCATGGTTCTCCGAATGGCTTTGATGGTCTGAGGATTGGTGGACTGTACACCAATCTCCAGCTGGATCAGTCCCGGACGCATGGTTTTCATCAGCGCCAGCTCCTCCGCACGGAGAAGATCTGCTGAAATCTCAAAATGAAAATTGGTGATTCCGTTATCATTCTCCGTAATATACCTCCAGATCTCCATGGCATGGTCATGCTTGCAGTTGAAGGTACGATCCACAAATTTGACCTGAGGAACTTTATTATCAATAAAAAACTGCAATTCCTTTTTTACAAGCTCAATATCACGGAACCGAAGCTTCTTATCTATGGAAGAAAGGCAGTAACTGCAGGAAAAGGGGCATCCCCTGCTGCTCTCATAATAAATAATGCGGTTTTTAAACTCTGTAAGATTGCTGTATGCAAACGGAACTTTACTTAAATCCATCAATTCCCGCCAGCCCGTGTGTACAATATCCCTGCCTTTGTTTTCATCACGAAAAGCCACTCCGCGGATCCCGCTCAAAGTTTCCGGTTTTCTTTCTATATAATAACCTGCCAGTTCATGGAAGGTTTCCTCTCCTTCTCCCACCATTACTCCAAAAAACGCAGGATTCTTTTTCAGAAATTCCACCGCATCGTAGGATACCTCCGGGCCTCCTGCCCAAAACTCCACCTGTGGAAGGATTTTCTTAAGATCCGGCACCAGCTCCCTGACAAAAGAAATATTCCAGATATAGCAGGAAAAGCAGACCACATCCGGTTGCTCCAGATAAATATCTTTTAAAATGTCATCCCTGATCTGATTGATCGTATACTCTTTGACCACAACCCTGGAGCTGTATTCTCCGGAACAGGATTTCAGGTTATATACCGCAAGATTGGAATGGATATATTTTGCATTGCATGCTGCAAGTAAGATTTTCAAATTTTATATTCTCCTAACTTCTGTCGGATAATTTCTTTCCCCGGCAGTTTTCATTATTTCTCTGTTGATCCTTTTCGCTTTATGATTATAACGTTCCCGCCACCGGATGTAAATAGAAAAACAGGGGTTACTGTTCACTGGTAATATTCCGCGAGGTGTTTTTTGTGAGCGAAGGTCACAGAAAACCCGAGACATACCGCGCGAATTTATGCGATCAGCATAAATTCTGTGCATCGCGAAGCGTGTTGCTGAGAACGGAGTGAAC
>ENA-OQDL01001153-OQDL01001153.1-human-gut-metagenome-genome-assembly--contig:-NODE-1153-length-14058-cov-6.685234_pt1 | contig 14058 bp, 15 predicted proteins | sample MGYA00242782_ERZ504609 | MGnify/ENA primary metagenome ERZ504609 (study PRJEB26092, sample SAMD00036320) | human gut metagenome | host: Homo sapiens | study: EMG produced TPA metagenomics assembly of... | reverse complement strand
TTGTCGTTGACAAAACGAACAAGAATTTAACCATTTTCATATTTCATAAATTTTTCAAGGCATTTCTTTTTAAATGTCAAGTAATCTCCGGAATATGCTTTATTTATCTAAATACCATTGGTTCACTGATAATATCCCGCGAGGTGTTTTTTGAGTTATTTTCTATTGCAATTCTACTGGCAGTCTTTTATAATGTAGAATATCAATATGATTGAATATTTATGATATCAGTGATAAAAAATTTCAAAAATCTTTATATATAAGATCACCCCGCAGATATCATATTTACAGAACATGAAAGAATCGAGGTAATTCCCATGAGCGAAAAAATTACAGTAGTTGCACTGGGCCACAGAGCATTAGGAACCACCTTACCGGAGCAGAAAATCGCTACAAAAAAAGGCAGCCAAAGCTGTCGCAGATCTTGTAGAAGCCGGAAATCGTGTAGTCATTTCCCACAGTAACGGTCCCCAGGTTGGAATGATCCACACAGCCATGAATGAATTTGGCAAAACACATCCTGACTATACATTTGCACCTATGTCCGTATGTTCGGCAATGAGTCAGGGCTATATCGGATATGACCTCCAGACCGCAATCCGCGCAGAACTTATTTCCCGCGGTATTTATAAACCGGTAGCTACTATCCTTACACAGGTTGTCATTGATCCATATGATGATGCTTTCGCTGAACCTGAGAAGATCATCGGACGTGTCCTTACAGAAGAAGAGGCTGAAACTGAAGAAAGCAAGGGAAACTTTGTCACTAAACTGGCTGACGGCACTTATAAAAGAATCCTGGCAGCTCCGAAACCGCAGAAAATCGTAGAGCTTGAAACAATCCGCACACTTGTAGATGCGGGCCAGGTAGTAATCGCAGCAGGCGGCGGCGGAATCCCGGTTATGGAACAGGGAATCGATCTTCATGGTGCAAGTGCGATCATTGAGAAAGACCTTTCCAGCGGACTTCTTGCACAGGAATTAAATGCAGATACTCTTCTGATCCTTACCAGTGTTGAGAAAGTAAGTCTGAACCTCGGTCAGGACAATGAAGAATATCTTAATACAATTTCTGTAGATGATGCTAAGAAATATATGGCTGACAATCAGTTTGCCCCAGGCTCCATGCTTCCTAAATTCGAAGCCGGAATCTCTTTTATCGAAAAGGGAGATAACAGAAGAACGATCATCACAGATATTGCGCATGCAAAGGATGGATATTTCGAAAAAACCGGAACTATCATTAAATGATTCTATAGCAATCCTCGTAAATAATACATTTAAGAGGATTGCTATATTTTATCTGACAATACAAAAAGACATATACCAGAGCAATACATATCATCTTGCCGGTATATGTCTTTTAATTATCATATTATGATGTCAGATTCAAAAGTTTACCCCTGACCTGATATTACATAGATTTACGTTCCGCAATCTCTGCCATCTTCGCTTCGTTCAGACGAGTATCACCATGCACACGGCTGTAGGAAAGATATCCGTTCATACGGTCAATCTTTGTCAGATTCTTGGAACCGCAGACCGGACACACGTCCATTTCAAGTTCCTCATGTCCGCAGTCATCACAGTAAGCAAGGGAAAGATTTACTCCCTCATAATATCCCAAAGACATGGCTCTGCGGATCAGAGTACGTATTGCTTCACGATTATAATCGATCGGATAACGTACATACTGAATCTTACCGCCGTTGCACAACTCCCAGAAACGTCCCTCCAGATCCTGTTTTTCAATCGGAGTTACATCTTCAGTCACATGACAGTGGAAACTGTTGCTTACATAAGGACGATCAGAAACCCCTTTCACAATGCCATACATCTTACGGAACTGTTCCACCTGCAGTCCACATAAACTCTCTGCCGGTGTTCCATAAATTGCATAAAGATAACCATCTTTCTCTTTAAATTCATTTACTTTCCTGTTGATATATTTCAGCACATCCAGTGCAAACTGCCCGTCTTCAGCAATGGATTTGCCATTGTAAAGTTCCTGGAGTTCATTTAATGCAGTGATTCCGAAGGATGCTGTCATTGGTTTCAGAATCTTGCCAATCTTTTCATTCGGTTTCAGATGTCCACCGTAAAATCCTCCCTCACAATATGCCAGCGGGTTGGTTGACGCACGCATCTGTCCCAGATAATCATAGGTACGGATATGCAGATTACGGATCATCTCAAGATAGAAATCCAGCACTTCGTAGAAATCCCTGCTCTCTGCTCTGGCTTTGGCAAGGATCATTGGAAGATGAAGGCTTACCGCACCGATGTTAAATCTTCCCACAAACACAGGAACATCCTTATCATCTGCCGGATACATACCGCCTCTCTCGTACCAGGGGCTTAAGAACGCACGACATCCCATAGGACTTATAACCTTTCCATACTGCTTGTACATACTGGAAATATATCCTTTTCCTGACATGGACAGCCAGTCCGGATACATAGTCTTGGCAGAACAGTCAACCCCTGCCTCAAATACATCCTCACTGATCTTGCCTTTTCCATGGATATTTTCATCATAAAGGAATACGATTTTCGGGAAGAGTACCGGTTTCTTGCGTCCTGCCTTACCCTGTCCGCCTTTATGCACTTCAAGAAGAGAAATACTTGCCATCTTCTCGAACTGCTTTATTCCAAGTCCAAGAGTTACAGTTACAAATGGATAATCCCCTCTGGAAGATCCGACTGTATTCAGCTTATACTCAATCCCCTGCCATCCCTGGTCAAAATCTCTGCGGACTTTGTCAAGCGCATACTCGATCGCACGTTCTTCACGTCCTGTCCAGCTCTCGTCAGAGTATTTCATAAATTCCTGGATATATTTATCGTAACTCTTCTGTGCATAAGGTGCAAGAATCTTGTCTACTTCCGGTACTGTGAATCCGCCATACTGCTGTGCAGCAGTGCTCAGGATAATATCACCCATAACATCAAACGCAGTATCCAGTGTCTTAGGCTCATTGTACCATACATTTCCCATCTCAAATCCGCCGCTGAGTACAGATGCCACATCAAAGAGACAGCAGTTCATGGTATCCAGACGTGCAGACTGGTCATGAATATAAATATAACCATCTTTACATGCCTGAAGTTCATTACGATTCATAAAAAATTTACGATAAAGCTCTTTGTTCAGTTCATTAAAGATCAGGCTTCGCTTTGTAGCTACAAGCGCACTGTCTGTATTGGCATTACTCTTATCGCCAATATAACGGATTGCCTGACTCTTGGTATATACATCATCCATCATATGGATAAAGTCAAGTTTGTAATTTCTGTAATCGCGGTAGCTCTTAGCCACTGCCGGGTTCACTCTCTCAAGTGCTCCCTCTACGATGTTGTGCATCTCCTGGATCTCTATCTCATTCTTTCCCAGTGCCTCTGCATGTTCTTCCGCAAACTGGCAGATAAATTCCTTCTCTTTATCCGAAAATGTGTATAAAATTCTGGCTGCCGACTTATTTACTGCTGCTACGATCTTCTGTGAATTAAACTCTTCTCTCGTACCATCTTTCTTTATAACATATATCATACCTTTTGCTCCCATATACAATATATAGTATTATTTTCTTTCGTTTACCACAATTCTCTCTATATGTGGTACGTTTAACAAGTATAGCACAGTCTCTGACAAAAAGAAAGGGGCAAAAAATTATTCGTCATATTGCTGAATTTGATACATGGCAAGATAATTATCTTGACCATCCAGAGATACCACAGATACCTCATCCCCGGCATGTAATTCTATTTTCTCCTCGTGGTCTGCTTCGTCAAATTTTACAGTTTCATCTTTTCCTGAAGAACTTCTGATTTCCAGAGCAACCTTCTCCCAGCCGGACACTATCCTGTATTCTCCCGGATCTATTGTAAAATCATACCCCTGGTCACTGGCATCTGTATCGCCAATCTCTGATGCAGTATCATCCGTTCTGACAATATAATTCTCTCCGGTGAACATATACCAGTCCGGATTGCCCCTCTGTTCATCCTGTCCGTTCTTTACTGCACTGATAGTCTCAGACCAGTCATCTGTCCAGTTATTCTCATTACTTTCATTACTTTCATTATTTTCATTACTTTCATTACTTTCATTATTCTTATTACTCTCATTTACTTCATCAGAACTGCTGTCATCAAAAATACTGTTGAGATCTATGTCAAACTCATCATAGATAAATTCTTCTATCCTGTATCCAATCGTATCCCAATTCTCTGCCATCTGACCTATTATTACCATTAGAATCAGCACAATGATCCAGAAAATTTTTGCCTGCCTTTGCCGCTCTTTTTTCTTCTCACTTTTTGCTGTCTTTTTTCCGGTGCTGTATGTACGGGCAGTCTGTGCGCTGTACGACTGACCTGATGTTTTCTTTGTCCCTGATGTTTGTATTCTTGAAGTTTGTACTTTTGTATTTTGCGTTCTAATAGTCTGTGTTCTGGCAGACGAAGTTTTTGCAGCTTTGGGAACTGTTTTATTTCTATCAGACAAAGGGATCTCGTTCTCTGCCATTGCTTTTTTCACCTTTGCCGAAGCATGACGATAGTGCTCTGAACGGTCTTCGTTCAGATGATACAGTTCCATATCATTTCTATATGGCATTCCACAATATTTACACCTGCCGTTTACAATTGGTCCATCACAGACCTGACACCTTTTTCCCATATATCTTCCCCCTGAGTTTTATATAAATTTAACGCTTCATTCATTTACACATTTATTTTAACATTTCGCCCCAATCTTGCAAAGCTGAAATTGTGTTACTGTTCGTTCTGTTCTCCGTAACCATAATATCCCGCGAGATACTTCCAAATGAACAGTAATAATTGTCAAACTACCATTTTCCTGTTATAATAGCGTGGGAAAAGATAATGGATATTCAGTAAACAACAATATTTTTTATCAGTTTGCCATAAAATATGCAAATACAGAAATTACAGGAGGAATCCACTCATGGAACAGATTAAAATTCCTGACGGGTATCAGTCATCTTTAAATCTTCACGATACCCAGATTGCCATTAAGACTGTGAAAGATTTCTTTCAGCAGACACTGGCTCAAAAACTGAATCTGCTGCGTGTTTCCGCTCCGGTATTCGTTAATCCGTCATCCGGTCTGAACGATAACTTAAACGGCGTGGAACGTCCGGTAAGCTTTGATATCAAAGGCCAGCCGGAGAATGCTGAGATCGTACACTCTCTCGCCAAATGGAAGAGATATGCATTACAGAAATATGGCTTTGCTCATGGTGAAGGACTTTACACAGACATGATCGCGATCAGAAGAGACGAAGATCTGGACAATATCCACTCCGTATACGTAGATCAGTGGGACTGGGAAAAGATCATCAGCAAGGAAGAACGCAACATGGACACACTTGTTTCCACAGTACGTGCTATCTACAGCGTTCTCCGCAAGACCGAAAAATACATGGCTGTTCAGTACGATTACATCGAAGAAATCCTTCCGAGAGAGATCGCATTTGTCAGCACTCAGGAACTGGTCGACATGTATCCTGATCTCACTCCAAAGGAACGTGAATACAAGATTGTCAAGGAAAAAGGTGCCGTATTCCTTATGCAGGTCGGCAAAACCTTAACCAACGGAGAACGTCATGACGGACGTGCACCGGACTACGATGACTGGGAATTAAACGGCGATATCCTTGTTTATTATCCTGTTCTCGACATTGCTCTGGAGCTTTCTTCCATGGGTATCCGCGTTGACGAGGATGCGCTTGACAGACAGCTTACCATCGCAGGATGTGATGACAGACGCGAACTTCCTTTCCAGAAAGCAATCTTTAACAAAGAACTTCCATATACTATCGGCGGCGGCATCGGCCAGTCCCGTATCTGTATGTTCTTCCTCAGAAAAGCACACATCGGTGAAGTACATGCTTCCCTGTGGCCGGAAGAAGTAATGAAAGAAGCAGCAGCAAAAGGAGTACAGCTTCTGTAAAAAAGCCGTAAACCTGGAATACTCAGAGATCACAGACACACAGATGTGTAAAAGATGTGTAAATACACAATGTATATCTGAGTGCCTTATCAGACAAATGTAACGGGGCGAATACAAAAGTGAATATTTTATTTTTTTTAACACCTAAAAGTGATGTAGCATATATATTTGAAAATGAGACTCTTCGTCAGACTCTTGAGAAAATGGAACACAGAAAATTTTCCTGCATTCCGCTTCTGAGTCTGGACGGGAAATATAAAGGAAGTATTTCCGAGGGTGATCTTCTCTGGGGAATGAAAACCTTAAATGTTCCCGGACTGAAAGAAGCAGAGAGCATTTCCATTATGGCAATCCCGCGAAGAGCAACATATAAGGCAGTTCACGCAGATTCTGACATGGAGGATCTGCTGGACAAGGCAATCAACCAGAATTATGTTCCGGTTGTAGATGATCAGGGATACTTTATCGGCATCATCACCCGTAAAGAGATCATCAAATACTGCTACAAAGAACTGAAGAAATATATAAAGGCTTCGGATTCATAAAAAAGAGCTGCCGCATTGCAATTTTTCAATTGCTAATGCGGCAGCTCTTTTTATATTCTTTATAACGCCTCAGCAGACCTCAACAAAATTCCTGTTTTTCCTTTTTCTGTGCCAGAAGCTTTCCGAACAATGCTGCCAACACCTGCTGAAACAGAGTTCCAATCATTACTGGAAACATAACTTCACCCGGAAAATATGCAGCTGCGATCACCGCTCCTGCGCTGATATTGCGCATCCCGGTTCCATACATCATGGAAACCGCCGTACTGCGATCCTTTCGGAAGATATACGCCACAAACCAGCCGAGTGCATATCCGGAAGCAGCCAGGACAAGGATTGCCAGTGCAACCTTCACCCTCTGCATATTCATATCCCGGATATATGGTGCTACTTTGGAAGAATTGGACGTTACCACAAATATCAGTGCCAGCTTTGAAAAAGGCGCCAGCTTTCCCGGCCATGTTTCCATTACTTTTCCATCTGTGATCTGATTTAATACCATCGCAACAACAGCAGGAAGCGCAACCATAAATATCAGTTCCCGCATCATCCTGGCAGGATCTATGGTCACCGCAGAGCCCAGCAGGATCTTCAGCGTAGCCGGGATCAGAAAAGGTGCCAGTACCGTATCCAGCACTACCAGAGACAACGACAGAGGACTGTTTCCATCATAAATCGTCACCCACATCAGACTTACCACTGCAGTGGGAACTGCAAACTCCAGTACCATTCCGGTGATCAGTTCCATGTTATTTCCAAAGAAAAGATGACCTGCCCCGCAGGCTGCTGCCGGGATTACCACATGGACCAGAAGCATGATAATAAGCAGTGAGCCCGGATGTCGGAATACATTTGCCACATCTTTAAATCTTGACTTCAACGCCCCGGCAAATGTCATAAATGCAAATACGGCCGGCACATAAGGCAGACCGCATTTGGCAATATCAGGAAAGCACACCCCCAGCAACAGACAGGTCGGTGTCACCAGGGCCATCCATTTTTCTATAAAACTGTTAAATTTTCTCAGCATCTTATAAAACCTTTGAAAGGAAGTCTTTCAGTCTAGGATTCTTCGGATTCGCGAAAAATTCTTTCGGAGTATTCTCTTCCTGTATCTTACCGTCATCAATAAAAAGAACTCTTGTTGCCACTTCTCTTGCAAATCCCATCTCATGAGTAACTACAACCATGGTCATACCTGACTGCGCAAGTTCTTTCATCAATTCCAGAACCTCACCTACCATCTCAGGGTCAAGTGCGGAAGTTGGCTCATCAAAAAGCATCACATCCGGATTCATGGCAAGAGAACGTGCAATGGCAATACGCTGTTTCTGCCCGCCCGAAAGCATATCCGGATATGCATTGGCTTTGTCCGGAAGACCTACACGTGCCAGAAGCTCATCCGCTTTCTTTGAAGCTTCATCCTTTGTCATCAGCTTCAGTTCTACAGGTGCCAGCATAATATTCTGTTTTACCGTTTTATGCGGAAAAAGATTAAACTGCTGGAATACCATTCCAATCTTCTGACGGTGTCTGTTAATGTCAACCTTCGGATCTGTAATATCAGTTCCTTCAAAGAGGATCTGTCCGCCTGTCGGAACCTCCAGAAGATTCAGTGATCTTAGGAAAGTAGATTTACCGGAACCGGAAGGACCAATGACGGCTACTACTTCTCCCTGACAGATATCTGTTGTTATTCCATCGAGAACCTGATTTGTACCAAAAGCTTTCTTCAGATCCTTTACCTGGATCAGTACATTCTTATCGCTCACTGGTTCTTAATCTCCTTTCCAGTTTATTCATCCCCCATGTAAGGATTCCAACGATCACAAGGTAAATCGCTGCTGCTGCCATCAGAGGCCAGAACGCATTGTATGTACGGCTCTGGATCAGCATAGCTCCTTTTGTCAGGTCCATCATACCGATATAACCGATGATGGATGTCTCTTTGATCAGCACGATAAATTCATTTACCAGCGCAGGAAGTACATTCTTAAATGCCTGCGGGATAATGATCAGTCGCATGGTCTGGCTGAAATTCAGACCAAGGCTTCGTCCTGCCTCTGTCTGTCCCTGGTCAATGGACATGATACCGGAACGGACAATCTCAGCTACATAGGCACCTGAGTTGATACCAAAGGCAAGTCCGCCTACAATGATCTTGTTAATGCTTACAGCACCAAAAATTACAAAATTCATGATCAACAGCTGGATCATGGTTGGTGTTCCACGAATTACAGTCAGATAAACTCTGCAGATCGCATTGAGGATCTTAAAGGAGCCTGACTTATCGTGCGCAGAACGGATGATTGCTACAAGGAAACCGATGATCAGACCTACAATTACCGCAAATACTGTGATAATAAGAGTTGTTTTCAGACCATCCAGAAGCCAGAGATAGCGGTCATCTTTAATAAAGTTCAGATAAAAATCTTCTTTTACACTCGCTAATATCATAGGATTATTCATAAAAACCTCTGTTCCGAAAAGAGAGCTGTTGGCAAATCGTCAACAGCTCTGTTATTTGTTATTTTAATACTTATTTCTTTACAATAATTACCTGGCTTGCATCTGCATAGGTATCTGTAAAGTCAACGCTTGATTTACGGTCTTCTGTTACAGTCATACCAGCTGCACCGAAGTCTGCTTTGCCGGACTGTACTGCCGGAAGGATGGAATCGAATTCCATATCTTCAATTTTCAGTTCATATCCAAGCTTATCACAGATTGCCTGAGCGATATCAGCATCGATACCAACGATATCATCACCTTCATGATATTCATATGGTTCGAACTCAGCGTTAGTAGCCATTACCAGAGTTCCATTGGAACGGTCAACATCTTCCGGTGATTCATATGGAGTCTTACCGGCATCCTCACCAATGTAATTGTCCATGATGCTGTCAATAGTTCCATCCTCTTTCAGTTCCTTGAGAGCTCCGTTAATCTTGTCAAGAAGTTCATCATTGCCTTTCTTTAAGCAGATTGCATATTCTTCTTCCTCGAATGGCTCATCCAGAATCTTGAGATCATCATTATTCTCAGCAAATTTCTGAGCCGGCTGTGAATCGATGATCACACAGTCGATCTGTCCTGCCTTTAATGCCTGAACAGCTTCACTTCCCTTGCTGTAACGTTCTACTGTAGAACCATCTTTCTCATAATCAGATGCATCAAGGTCACCTGTTGTACCAAGCTGAACACCGATTGTTGCTCCTGCAAGATCATCTTTGGATTCAACTTTCTGAGCTGCGGATACGCTTCCTGCCATGGAAAATACCATTACTGCACTGAGTGCAAGAGCTGCAAATCTCTTTTGATCTTTCATCTTTTTTCCTCCTCGCATCCGAAAGTATATCTACGGCTGCCATCTTTTTACCTTCTTCAGACAACAGCGTATAATTATGCGTTTCGGTTGTATATTTTTGTTTTTAATTTTAACATACTTTCTATAAAATGCAAGGTAAAACTTGAATAACAGATATATTTTCCATATAATGTATAATACATAACTGTTCCGGGAAGGGCAAAATGTTTTTTTACATGAAGGTCACAGAAAAACTTTCCCGGTAAAAGATTCGTAATTTTCACTTTTTCATAACATTTTTTCTATATGATACAAGAGGTGTATAAATATTTAACCAAATAAGGAGGCTTTTCTGATGAAATTTACAAAAATGCATGGTATTGGAAATGATTACGTATATGTAAACTGTTTTGAGGAAACTGTGGAAAATCCTTCCGCAGTAGCCAGATATGTCAGTGACCGTCACTTTGGTATCGGTTCCGACGGACTGATCCTGATCAAGCCATCCAAAATCGCAGACTGCGAGATGGATATGTATAATCTTGACGGTTCCCAGGGTGCCATGTGCGGAAACGGTATCCGCTGTGTTGCCAAATATGCCTATGACTACGGCATCGTAGACAAAGAACATATTTCTGTTGCTACAAAAAGCGGCATCAAATATCTGGATCTTACTGTAGAAAACGGAAAGGTATCCCAGGTTAAGGTAAATATGGGTTCTCCGATCCTGACCGCCAGACAGATTCCGGTAGTGTCAGAGAAGGAGGAAGTTATCAATGAACCTCTGGATGTAAACGGAAAAATCTATTACATAACCGCTGTTTCCATGGGAAATCCCCACGCTATTGTTTATATGGATGATATTGACCATCTGGATATTGAAAAGATCGGCCCGGCTTTCGAGAATCATGTTGCATTTCCGGATCGTGTAAACACTGAATTTGTAGAAGTGATCGATGAACATACTGTAAAAATGCGTGTATGGGAACGCGGTTCAGGCGAAACTCTTGCCTGTGGCACAGGTGCATGTGCGGTAGCAGTCGCTTCTGTTCTGAACGGACATGTAGACGGTGACAGTCCTGTCACTGTAAAACTTCTCGGCGGTGACCTGCAGATTTTCTGGAACAGACAGGAGAATCTTGTTTACATGACAGGCCCGGCTGCCACAGTATTTGACGGCGAAATTGATGTAAGCTTTCTGAAATAAAAAACTGTCTGAAACTGCAGCAAATAACAGACAGCTTATCTGCTTCAGCTGCCGGTCACAATATTACGCAACAAAAAACGGATACACACCATTCAGCTGTGGTTATGTATCCGTTTTTTATCAACTTTTACACTGCAAATTCCAGTATTCTTTCCACAATAAATACCGCAGCACATGCGAATAACGCAACTGTAAGAAGACTTTTCTCCTTATATGCCGCGATCAGTGCCACAATAAATCCCACAGCAGCCGAGATCACACTGTCTGTGGCAAAAAGGATCGCCGGAAATGTCATGGCCGCCAGACATGCATAGGGAACATAGTACAGAAATGATCTGATAAACGGACTTGTGATCTCTTTTCTGGAAAGAGCAAGCGGGAGCATACGGATCAGATATGTAACTGCTGCCATTACCAGAATGTAAATATAAATATTATGACTCATGAACACTCTCCTCCTCTTTCTCATCCTCTATCGGACAGAAATATGCGGCAGCCCCTGCCACGATCAGTGTAGTAATAATGATCACAAAACCTGACGAAACCTCCGACAGAAACGGAATCACTTTAAACAAAGTGCTGATCAGCATTGCTGCCACGACAACTGCCAGTACTGCCTTATTCTGCTTTGCCGGAGGAATAATAATTGCAAGGAACATACCGTAAATAGCCACGCTGAGTGCACTCATCATAAAATCCGGAAGAAGATTTCCGGAAATTGCTCCTGCCAGGGTTCCAAGTACCCATCCCGGGATTGCCACACACATGGCACCATAATTATAAAATGCGCTTACCTTTCCGGGCTGACTGGCACTGATCCCGAAAATCTCATCCGTCACACCAAATGCTGCAATATAGCGGTTAACCAAAGATTCATCTCTTCTGAATTTCTGAGCAAGGGAAAATGACATCAGACAATATCTCAGATTAATGATCAGCTGTGTCAGTGCCATCTCCCAGTAAGATCCGCTCATTACCATGATCTCAAGTCCTGCAAACTGCCCTGCTGAAGTCACGTTTGTCAATGAGATCAGCACAGCCTGCCAGATACTCAGTCCATCAGCAACTGCCATCATGCCAAATGTAAACGATACAGCAAAATATCCCAGTCCTATGGGAATACCATCCTTAACTCCTTTTCTGAAGCTTTCACTTCTCATGTTTCTCTCCTCCTGTCACCTTTTGTGATCCTTTGACAACTGTTTAACTCTTTCACAGCTACAACTTTCGTATTTACTGATACACACAGATAACCCGGAGAACAGTATTCTGTCTCCGGGTTTCAGTCAGGATTATCTGATATGTTTTATTGCATATGCATAAATTCTCTTATAAGTCCTCATAGAATAATGAACACCATCATCTGTATAACCGCGAAATTCACAGCGAGTCGTATAACCACATCTCATCAGATAAGAATAACTGTTGATCCATGTAAAATTCCCGTTCAGTCTCTGTCTGAGTCTGTTATTAAATCCGCGGATCTCAGACTCCTTCCGCGTGGATTTCATTGCCGTATTACATGGATTCACAGACATATAAAATAATTCACAGTTCCTGGCAGTCAGCTTTCTGGATAATCCATTCATATAAGAAGCATAGTCTGACGCAACAGAATCATAACTGATGGACTCCCTTTTTTTTTGTGGATCAGGTCATTTACTCCCAGATTGAAAATAACTGCCACCGGCTTCGCATTATCATCCATCCCGCTTATTTCATTCAGCAGTTCCTTTTCTCCGTATTTTTTCATCCAGTCAAGCCCTTCTCCTGTCTTGCATACAAATCCAACTTTCTTTAAACTGTCAGAACTGCATTGCTGCTTCAGAGTACTGCGAAGCATTGCTGTGCGGGAATCTCCCACAAAAATAATCTTATCATATTTCTCCACACTGTCCGCAAGACCGCCTGCATAAATATCCGGTTCCTGATTCCATTTATACTTCACCGGATAAAGATGAATATTTTTCGTAACCTGAATTTTCTGATATGCCTGATACATTGGATTACAGGTCTGTCCGGGAACTGTTGACCATCCCAGAAATGTATATCCCCTCTTATTCACTTCCACAGGAAGAATCACAGAACCACCGCTTTTCACTTTCTTTTTTGTGATTCCTCCTGAAGTCTCTATTGTAACTGTTTTCGTGGATGTTTTTTTCTTTTGCACTGTTGAATTCTTAGCAGTCTGCATTATTGCCGCCTGTGCTGCAGACGGGGGTGCTGCACATATTAATACACACGCCAGAAAAAATAATAACATTCTTCTTACACACATCTGTCTCTTCTGTTTTCTCATTATTGCCTTCTTTTATGATTTCATATATTATCTGTTATTTTTACCGGTACTTACAGCAATTTCGCTGTCTTTTCTCTTCACCATACTGCTTCCCAGTCAATTTGACCAAACAGTTGTATTTCAGTTTACATCATCTGACAAAAACAGTCAACAGTCTTCGCCACTGCCTTTACATTCTTTACAGACCCCATACAAAATAGAATTCTTACACTGCAGGGTAAATCCATGACTTTCTTCAATATGATGAGAAATTTCTTCCATAAAATGACATTCCAGATGAATGATCTTTCCACATTTACACACTTCAGGTGCAGATGCTGTTCACATCCCCGTCCCGGTTCTACATACTGATAAGCAGCCTGGCAACCTTTCTCTGCAACATATTTGATCACAGTTCCATCCTTTGCAAGCTTGTCCAGATAGCGGTAAATGGTTGTGATATTTACCTCACTGTCATGTTTCTTCAGATACTCATCCACATCAGCAGCTGTAACCGTATGGTCATTACTGTTTTTCAAATATTCAAGTATTTTTCTGCGGCTTGCTGTCGCATAACTGCTTCCTGCCATAATTTTATCATTCCTCCTAAAATCAGCGTTACTGTTCACTCCGTTCACAGTAACTTAGCCAAAATTCATTCCAGATTGCCTGCGGCAATGGAATTTTGGCTTGTATGTCTCGGGATTTTGGCATATTCATGCCAAAACACCTCGCGGGATAGTG
>ENA-OQDL01001151-OQDL01001151.1-human-gut-metagenome-genome-assembly--contig:-NODE-1151-length-14082-cov-2.516589_pt1 | contig 14082 bp, 14 predicted proteins | sample MGYA00242782_ERZ504609 | MGnify/ENA primary metagenome ERZ504609 (study PRJEB26092, sample SAMD00036320) | human gut metagenome | host: Homo sapiens | study: EMG produced TPA metagenomics assembly of... | reverse complement strand
GTTCGGACTCCAGCATGTTCTGGCAATGTTTGTGTCGAATCTGGCACCGGTACTGATCGTGTGCAGTGCGGCATTTGTGAGAGGATCGGAGAATCACTTAAGTGCTGCGGAAATTACGCAGCTTCTGCAGTGTGCGATGTTTGCAGCGGGGATCGGGACCTGTCTGCAGCTTTACCCGGTATGGAAGATTGGCTCCAGGCTTCCGATCGTTATGGGAGTCAGTTTTACCTTTCTTGGTAGTCTGCTGATGATCTGTACCAATCCGGAACTTGGATATGAAGGGATGGTTGGTGCGGTGATCGCCGGAGGTATTTTCGAGGGACTGGTAGGAATGAGTGCCAAATACTGGAAACGGTTCCTGACACCGGTAGTATCGGCATGTGTGGTGATTGCGATTGGGCTTTCCCTCTTGTCGGTAGGAATGGATTCCTGGGGCGGTGGAAACGGAGCAGAAGATTTTGGAGCGTGGTATCATCTTCTGGTCGGATTTTTCACACTGGTTGTGTGTCTGGCTGCCCGTTATCTATTAAAAGGTGTATACAAGAACCTGAACGTACTGGTTGGTCTGGTCTGTGGGTATCTTCTGTCCATTATATTTACTGTGGCAGGGATTGCACCGATGGTTGATTTTTCAGGAATTACAAAGACGATCGAGCAGGTTGGTGTATTCAGCCTTCCAAAGCTTGTATTTTTTACTTCCCATAAACCGGTTTTTGATCTGGGAGCGTTCTTTACTATTGCAATTGTCTTTCTGGTATCGGCAGCGGAGACAACAGGTGCAACTACTGCAGTGTGTACCGGTGCGTTGGGGCGGGATATCAAGATGGAGGAACTGCAGGGGTCTCTTGCTGTGGATGGATTCTCCAGTGCGATTTCAGGATGCTTTGGCTGTCTGCCGCTTACTTCTTTCAGTCAGAATATCGGGCTCGTCACTATGACAGGAGTTATCAATCGTTTTACTATTCTGATGGGGGCTTTGATTTTGATCCTTGCTTCTCTGTTCCCCGCCCTCAGCGTGTCGAAAAAGTCTTTTCTCCCCGCTGAACAAGTTTTCAGAACTTCATAAAAGTTCTGAAAACTAAGGATTTCAATGGCGCAGGACACCCTTCTTGGGTTTCCCGCGCACACCCTTCCTTACCGTTGCGGAGGATTTACCACTTTATCGACAGTCTCAAGCCTGCATGGCCATTGGCCATGCAGGCTTTACTTATTACGTTGAATTTACGTTGAATATGCTTCAAAACAGACGCTCTCAGCGCTGATACTCAAATTCGTAGCCATCCAGAGAAACGGTATCGCCGTCCTCAATGCCCCGTTCCTCAAGCTGCTGGTACAGCCCAGTCTCCCGCAGGGCCTTGTCGAACCACATCCGGCTCTCGTAATCGTCGAAGTTGACGTTGGCCATGAGCCGCTGGAGCCACGGCCCCTGAATGAGCCACGTATGCCCGTCATCCATCCGCTGAATATCCAGCGGGGCGGAGGTATCCACCACCGGGGGCTTGGGAACGTATTCCGACTCGTAGACCGTCACCGGCGGCAGGGTGGAGAGCATCTCGGCCACACGGCTTACCAGCTCCCGCGTCCCCTGATGCGCCGCGGCGGAGATCTCCAGCAGGGGGAAGCCCTTGGCCTCCACATGGGCGCGAAGCCGCTCCAGATTTTCGGGATCAGCCATGATATCCACCTTGTTGGCGGCGACGATTTGGGGCCGCTTGGCAAGGTCGGGGCTGTATTGGGACAGCTCGGCGTTAATAGCGTCAAAGTCTGCCACCGGGTCCCGGCCCTCACTGCCGGAAACATCTACCACGTGGACCAGCAGGCGGCAACGGTCAATATGGCGCAGAAAATCGTGGCCGAGACCGGCGCCCTCGCTGGCACCCTCAATGATTCCGGGAATGTCGGCCATGACGAAGCTGCGGTGATCCGGCAGGTCGACGACGCCGAGGATCGGGTTGAGGGTCGTAAAGTGGTAGGCGGCGACTTCCGGCTGGGCTGCCGAAACTTTCCGCAGGATGCTCGACTTGCCGACGCTGGGATAGCCCAAGAGGCCGACGTCCGCCAAGACCTTCAGTTCCAGACGCAGCCACCGTTCTTCCCCCGGTTCGCCCCGTTCGGCAAAGGTCGGCGTCCGGTTGGCACTCGTTCTGAAATGCCAGTTGCCCCGACCGCCGCGGCCGCCTTTGGCGACGATGGCCTGCTGGCCGTCCCGCGACAAGTCGGCCATGACCTGGCCCGATTCTTCGTCTTTTACGATCGTTCCCAAGGGAACGGTAATCAATAAGTCGTCGGCGTTTCTGCCGTACTTATTGCTGCCTTCGCCCTTTCCGCCGGGCTTAGCCTTGAACAGGCGGCGAAAGCGGAAGTCGACGAGGGTGTTGACGTTGCGGTCTGCGACGAGGACGACGTTGCCGCCCTGGCCGCCGTCACCGCCGTTCGGTCCGCCCTTGGGGACGAACTTTTCATGGCGAAAACTGCTCATGCCGTCGCCGCCCTTGCCGGACTGTACAAAAATTCTTGCTCTGTCTATAAACATAAGTCACCTCATATGAAAATACATGGGGATATAGAAAGAGACACAGCATACATATACCATGTCTCCTGTCTATCTGTCCATCAATATCAAAATTAACTGCCCTTTCTGCTTCGAAAAAGGGAAAGGGTACGAAAAAGGTCTAAGACTCTTTACGATAAAATTTTAAATCATATTTTCCAATCTGTAAAGTCATTTTTCCTGAATAATTTCCAAGGCCTTTTCAAATTGGGTATCCGTCGGATCCGACGGCGTAAGGGGTACGACGACGTCCGGTTCAATGCCGACACCGTCGATTTCACGGCCATTGGTCGTCCGGTACTTGGCCACGGTCACCTTGACGGCCGACTGCTGACTCAAGGGGAAGACGCCTTGGACGGTGCCCTTGCCGTAGGTCTTGACGCCGACGATGGGGCCGAGCTGCATGTCCTGGACGGCACCGGCGATGATTTCCGACGCACTGGCCGAATTTTCATTGACCAAGACGACGAGGGGTATGAGGTCTTCCGTCCCCTGAGCCGTATACTGGTCGACTTTGCCGTCTTGTTCCGTATAGGAGACGATGGTGCTGTTCGGCGGGACGAAGTTGCTGGCCACGCCTACAGCCTGTTCGACAATGCCGCCGGGGTTGTCGCGCAGATCGAGGATCATCTTCTTCATCCCCTGTTCGCGCAGTTTCGTATATTCCTTGGAAAAATCATCAGCCGTACCTTCGCCGAAGACGGCAATGCGGATATAGCCGACGTCGGTGCCGTCGATCATCTTACCGGCCACGGTCGGTACGTGGATCTGACGGCGTTCGACCGTAAAGGTCTTATCTTCGCCGTCGCGGCGGACGACCAAGTTGACGCTGGTATTGGCAGCGCCGCGGATACGCTTGGATACGTCTTCGAGCTTATTGCCGTCGACGGGAGTCCCGTCGATGGATACCAAGATGTCACCGCGTTGAAGGCCCGCTTCGGCTGCCGGACTGTCGTCCATGACCCCGGCGATGAGGACGCCGTCATCAGTGGAACCGATGTAGACGCCGATGCCGGCATAGGTACCGCTCATCTGGGCCGAAAAGTCCTTATACAACTCGCCGCCGAGGTAGACCGAATGCTTGTCCCCCAAGGTGCTGACCATGCCGTTCAAAGCCCCGTCAAAGAGGGCGCTGCGGTCGACATTTTCTGCATAATGGCTTTCGATGATTTCCAAGGTGCGGAAAAATTCAAACATGGCAGTCGCTCGGCCCGTATAGTACCAAAACATGCCGAAGACAGCCAGGATCATGACGATCATACCGCTGCAAAAGAAGGCCAGGGGCCGGCGAATGGTTTCCCAAGCCCGGCGTATAGTTTGTTTATTCATGGATATCTCCTTCTATGGAAATCAAGGCCGCGAGAAAGGGGCAAAGCAGCTGTGAAAACACTTACAAATAAGCCGACGGATCGACGGGGTCGCCGTTGGCACGAACTTCAAAGTGGACGTGAGGGCCCGTCGAGTTGCCCGTCGAACCGGCATAGGCAATGACCTGGCCCTGAGAGACGGACTGACCTTCGGAGACGGCCAGTTCCTGATTATGGCCGTAAAGGGTCGACAAGCCGTTGCCGTGGTCGATGATGACGGCATAGCCGTAGCCGCTGATCCAGCCGGCTTCGACGACGACACCGCCGTCGGCTGCGTGGACGGGCGTACCGTAGTCGACGCCGATATCGATGCCGCTGTGATAGATCGTCGTCCCGAAGATCGGATGGGTCCGATAGCCGTAGGGCGAGGTTACGACGCCGTTGACCGGCCAAATCAGGGCTCCGGAGCCGCTGACCGGCTGGTAATAGTCACTGCCGCCACCGCCGCCGGACGAGGCCTGTGCCGCCGCTGCCGCTGCCTGAGCCGCTCGGTCGGCTGCCCGCTGACGCAGCATTTCAGCAATGGCCTGAGACGACTGCTGGTATTCGTTATAAGCCTGTTCGGCCATGGCTTTATCGTTCTGAGCCTGATAGAGGATGGCCTGCTGTTCCTTGCGGCGGCTTTCGATTTCATCGCGCTTAGCCGCTGCCTGGTCGCGGAGCTGGGCCTGGCGGGCACGCTGGGTTTCCAGTTCCTGTTTGGCCGTTTCAATGGCCGCCCGTTCTTTACGAATGTCCGAATCAAGGTGATGTCGGCGTCGATGATGCGGCGCAGTAATTCCAGGCGATTCGAGAAGTCGCTGAAATCCTTGGCCCCGAGGACGACGTCGAGATAGCTCAATTGGCCGTGCATATAGATGTCGCGGACGCGCTTGGTAAAGACCCCTTCCCGGACCTGGAGCCGGGCCCTGGTCTTTTCCAGTTCAGCCTGGGTGGCGGCGAATTTTTTCTTCCGTCGCCTTCAGCTCATTGGCCACGGCCTGGTAGTCGCGCTGAGCCGCTTCGAGCTGCTGCTGGATGGTATAGAGGCGGTCGTTGACGCTGCCGATGACGGCTTCGGCCTGAGCCTTCTTCTCGCTTTCCTGAGCCATCCGGTTCTGGACGTCCGACAGCTGGTTCTGCAAGTCTTCATCTTCGGCCAGGACGGCGAAGTTAGGCGTCAATAAGGCGGCGATGACAACCGGGATGACGTATTTTTTAAACATATTACACCTTCATATAACGTTTCAGAGAAATGGTACTGCCAATGGCGCCGATGACCATGCTGATGATCAAGAGGACGCCTGCCGTGCGGTACATAAAGGGATAGACACTGACCATCGGCAGGAAAGCCAGGGACTGGTGAATCGACGTGACGGCAAAATCGTAGAACTGATAGAGGGCGATGTCGGCAATGACGCCGCCGATAAAGCCCAGGAACAAGCCTTCCAGGAGGAAGGGCCAGCGGATGAACCAGTTCGTCGCCCCGACGTATTTCATGATGGCGATTTCCTTTCGCCGGGCAAAGACGGTCAGGCGGATCGTATTGGAAATGATGAACAGCATGGCCAAGGTCAGGAAGATGATGAGGGCAATGCCGCCCCAACGGATGATGGTCGTGATCTTAAAGAGCTGTTCAATGATTTCCTGACCGTAGTGGGTCCCTTCGACTTCCGGGTAGTCGGCGACGATGTCCGCCGTTCTCCGGACGGCTTCAGGCTGAGTAAAGGTCACTTCATACGAGCTCGGCAAAGGATTCTTCCCTTCCAAGGCATCGAGGATGCCCGGTTGGTCCTTCATGCGTTCCTTTAAAATATCCATAGCCTGATTCTTATCGGTAAAGGTGACCGATTTGACGTCCGGCAGGGCCTGCAGGCGGTGCCCGACGCTGTCGATATCGGCCTGGGTGGCACCGTCTTTCAAGTAGACCGTGATTTCGACCTGGCTTTCGAGATTTTCAACGAAATAGTCGAGATTGGCCACGAGGGTCATGAAGATGCCCAAGATGAACAAGGATATGGCGACCGTTGCAATGGAGGCCACCGACATGAAGCGGTTGCGCCAAAAAGATTGGAAGGCAGCGACGGTGTAGTAGTGCATGGTTCTAATTTTCATCGTCGTATCCTCCTCGCTGTTCGTCACGGACGACCTTGCCGTCATCCAGTTCGATAACGCGTTTATTCATCATGTCGACTAAGGTCTTATCATGGGTTACCATGAGGACCGTCGTTCCCATGTGATTGATTTTCTTAAAGACTTCCACAATATCTTCGGACGTATCGGGGTCAAGGTTCCCCGTCGGTTCGTCGGCAATGAGCAAGAGCGGCCGATTGACGATGGCTCTGGCAATGGCTACGCGCTGCTGTTCCCCGCCGCTGAGGTTTTTTCGGCAGGGCGTCGGCTTTGCCGATGAGGCCGACCAGATCGAGGACTTCCCGGACCCTGCGGCGAATGACGCGGCGCGGCGCTTCGATGACTTCCATGGCAAAGGCCACATTTTCCTGTGCCGTCTTATTCGGCAGGAGGCGGAAATCCTGGAAGACGATGCCCATTTTGCGGCGCAGGTAGGGCACGCTCTTCTTGGCCAGGCGGTTGACTTCGATGCCGTTGACCAGTACCGAACCTTCCGTCGGCAGTTCTTCATGAGACAAGAGGCGGATCAGCGTCGACTTGCCGGCACCGCTGGCACCGACGACGAAGACGAATTCGCCCTTACCGATATGAAGGGATACCTGGTCGAGGGCAACGGAACCATTGTCGTAGACCTTGGATACATTTTTAAATTCAATCATAGAGACCTCCGATGCTGTTCGAGACGTTTGCGGACGCCGTCCCGCCCTTCTAAAATACGCAGGGCCAGGTAGGCATTGCGCAGGGACTGGCGGCGCAGATGGTTGAGGCGGGCCTTGATGGCCGGTGCCAATCCCCCCTGAGCCAGGTGCTCACTGACGCGGGAGGCTAAGGCTTCTGCCGTCACCGATTCCGTCGTCCCGCAGACCCGATCGCCGATGAGATGGATGAAGCTGTCGATTTTGGGATCATAAGAAATGGCCGTCGCCGGCGTTTCCATCAGTGCCGAAAAAATGAGGGCGTGGAGCCGGTTGGCGACGACGGCATCCATGCAGCCCATGAGGGACATGAATTCGACCGTCGAATAGCGGTCGTCGAGGACGATGGCGTCCGTCTTCATGCGGTCGGCAATATCGCGGCCGGCGGCGACGTCTTCCGGATGCTGCATGGGAATGAAGATGATGTCCACGTCTTCTTGCTGCTGCAAGCGGTCAGCTGCCTTGGCAATGGCCTCTTTATAGGCCTGGTGGCCCTGCCAATTGCGAACGGCAATCCCGACTTTCCGTCGGCTTCCGGTAAATCCGTGCCCTTCCAAAATCTGACGGCCGATGGCCTTATCGACGGGATGCATGGACAAGACGGCGTCGGCCGTCACATGGATGGGCGGACGGGTCACGCCCATGTCAGAAAGTTCCGCCTTCGAGTCCCGGTCGCGGACGCCGATGACGGCGACCTGCTGCAGGACTTTTTGCACGGCCTTCCGGGCCTTGATGCCGCGGACGGGGCCGATGCCCTGGGCATAGAGCATGACCGGCTTTTAAAGAACAAGGCGATTTTCATGATCCACAGGTAGTAATAGAGGCTGCGGGCGCTGGTCACGTCTTGGAGCAGGCTGCCGCCGCCGCTTATAAGAATATCACAGCGGCGAATGGCCGCTGCGATAGCGAAGAAATTCAGGCGATGAACGGCCTGTACCTTATGATTTTCCCTCGTCATGCGGCAGTTTCCGGTAATGACCGTAATAGCTACATCGGGAATGATGTCTTTTAACGAGCCGACGATGGCCGCCAACATGGCCTCGTCGCCGGCATTGGCAAAGCCGTAATAGCCGGAAATGACGACCCTAGTCACGGTGCTCCACCTGCTTTCCCAGCCACGTCGTGACGTAGCGGACGATGGCAATGGCGATGATCAGGGCGATGCCGACGACCATCCCCGTTACCCAGCCGTTGATGCCGCGGATAAAGGACATGAGGAAAGGCGTCCGGATATGGGCAAAGGTTTCCACCATGGAGCCGACACCGATAGTGGCGGCGATGACCAGGAAGAAGTGCAGCAGCTGCGGCCATTTACGGTACAAGGCTGCTACCATGAGATAAAAGCTCGGATGACCGACGAGAAATTCCTTTTTCCCGGGGACGAGCATACATGACGTTTTCTAAGAAGCGGCGCATGGCGACTTCGATTCCCGGTACGGGAACGCCTGACGTATGGCCGCTGCGGCCGACAAAGATGATCCCCACCAGGGCGATGACGCCCAAGAGCAGGATGGTCCCCATCTTAATGGGGATGTTGAGGAAGTCCTTAGCAAAGACCTTGAGATCTGCCGGCGACGCAATGGTCTGCCCCATGAGGGGGAACCGGCGCAGATAGCCGATAGCCACCAGAAGGAGCGGCAGGATGAAGGTCAGTTTGACGCCGCGGTAGAAATCAAATTCCATGAAGAAGCGGATATTGCCCAGCATAGCGGCGATATAGAGGCCGCCGATCATGGAGACGGCTACGGCAAAGAAGAGGCCCAGCGTGCCGTCACGGATGACCCGGCCGTAGCCGAGTTTCTTCGTAAGCTTCTTCTGTTTCCAGTAATCGAGGGACAAGAGAATGGCCGCTGTCGGCGCTGCAGCCGCACAGCCGATGGCCCAGGTCTGGAGGAACAAGGCCCCTTTGGCAACGACGGCACCGATGACGGCGACGACGATCCCCAGAGCCATGAGGATATAATTCTGCCGGTCCTTCAACGGAACGAGCAGGTTGAGGACGAAGACGAAGCCGCAGGCCGCTGCCGCTGCCACGATGGCTAAGAACAGGCGGTTCGGATAGTAGGCTTCCATGACCGAAGCCCGGCCGAGGGTATAGCCCCGTTCGGTCAGCTTATCCGATACGGTCTTGATATAGGACAAGTTGGTCTGGGTCAGGTTCATGCCGTGAAGGGGCTTCTTATACAAGGGATAGAGATTGACCCGGACGTTTCGTTCGAGGTCGCTGATGTAAAAGCGCATAGCCGCTTCTTCCGGCGTAATCTTTTCCAGTTCTTCCTTGGCCATGGCATAGACTCGGGCCGTCCGGTAATGAACGAGGCCCGACAGATCGTACATGCCGTCCTGCCGGTTGTACTGGAGCTGATCGACGGATTCAATCATGTAGAACGGAATGTCGCGGCGGTTCAAATTGTCCGCCGTATAGTCGAGCATATCCTTTCGTTCGCCGGCGACCGGCGTATAGCCCAGCACTTCTTTTCCGACGAACATGATGCCCGATACATCCTGAATCTTGTCAGCCCGGGCAAAGAAATGGTCGACGTCGGCCTTCGTCGGATTGCTGTAATTCGTCGGCCGCAGGATGACATAGAAGCCGTGGTCGCTGATGATCTTGGCATCGGCACTCATGATGCCCAAGTTGACGTCGCCGAGACCGGGCATGACGCCCTTGATGCCGGCAATGCGGTAGGCACCGTTGGACATGACTTTGACCTTATCGCTGCCAAGCCGCGTGCTGAGGTCGGACACGACTTCATCGAAGTAGAGGTCCTTTTCGCCCTGAGGCTTGCCGATGAGATAGTAGTCATAGGACTTATCGGTAATGCCGAACTGGGGATAATAGAGATCGGCCCCCAATTTCGTAACCAGCGACAGTTCCCCGCGCTGGGTCAGCTTGTTGAGCGTCGTATCATAAATGGTAAAACTCGTAACGCCGGCATCGCGGGCCATTTGAAGGGCCGTATCCAAATCGTAGCCGTCGTTGCGGGCCATAAGGACGACGGCATCGAAGTCCATCGCCTGTTCAATTGTCGTCGACTGTTTTTCTACGGCATTGCGCTGTATGCACAGGCCGATCGCCGTGATGAGACCGATGAACACGATCAGCATCATCATCCGCATACTGCGTTTATTTATATTTGTCATTCTCTTCACCTTATCTATGAATTGCTCACCTGGCCGTGAATGGTCAACAGACCGTCGTGGAGGACGACGCGATCAGGCTGGATTCCCAAGGGGAAATCCGTAAAATCGTAAATCTCTGCGCTGGCCAGCTTCGTCGTGCTGACCTGCATGCCCAGCCCTTCAACGGTAACCGTCTCGGGGATGAACATCAATTTTGTACCCTTCATGCCAAAATGGCCGCGGACGTCAGCCCGGGCCGATACCAGGCCGCCGAGCTTCACCTTGCCCTGAACGCGGACCGAATCGCCTTCAAAAGAGACGCTCGGATCGGTCAGGCCATCGATTTTCTTGACCAAGTAGTCCTCCAGGTCTTCCCGGCGAATGGACGCCGCCATATCCCCGCTTTCGACGCGGGTCACGCGCAGTTCCTGATACACCAGGGCCTGCAAAGGCTGGAAGTGGACCCCATAGAGGTTACTGTCAAAATTGGCGAACTTCAAATCGCCGGCCATAAAATTCGTAGCATGAACGGTAACCGCGTCGATATCGCCGAGAAAAATCTTAGCTCCCGGCGATGCTTGGACGCGGACATCATCGTTTTGCAAATTAAATTTAGCAGACAAGGCCTGTGACAGACCGACCTCGGCCAGTTGCGGCGCAAAGGAGTTGGCGCCGACCAAAAAGACCGCAGCCAGGACACAGACAATGATCCATCTCTTCATTTAAAGCTCCTGCTTCGATAACTTCTGTTCCTTAGCTTGTTGCAAATAGCCTTCGATAAAGATATCGAGGTCGCCGTCCATGACGGCTTGGATGTTCCCCGTTTCGACGTTGGTCCGATGATCCTTGACCAGGTTGTACGGGTGGAATACGTAGGAACGAATCTGGCTCCCCCATTCGATAGCCTGGTGGACGCCGCCGATTTCGGCTTTCAGTTTTTCCTGCTTTTCCTGTTCCAGTTCAAAGAGTTTGGCCCGTAAGTATTTCAGGCACATTTCCTTATTCTGAAGCTGGGACCGTTCATTCTGACACTGGACGACGATGCCCGTCGGAATGTGGGTCATGCGGACCGGCGGAACTCGTCTTGTTGACGTGCTGACCGCCGGCACCGGAGGCGCGGAAATAGTCGACGCGGACGTCATCCATATTGATTCGACTTCGACATCGTCAGGTCAGTTCCGGCATGACATCGACGGCCGTAAAGGTACGTATGGCGGCGGGCTGCAGCGTCAAAAGGAGAAATGCGGACCAGGCGGTGAACGCCTTTTTCCGATTTCAAATAGCCGTAGGCATAGTCGCCTTCGACGCGGAAGGCGGCACTCTTGATGCCTGCTTCGTCGCCGGGCTGCATGTCGAGGACGGTCAGTTTATACCCGTTCCGTTCGGCCCAGCGGGTGTACATGCGAATCAGCATCTGCGCCCAGTCCTGGGCTTCCGTTCCGCCGGCACCGGCGTGGAAGGTAATGAGGGCGTTGCAGTTATCGTACTCGCCGGACAAGAGCAGGAGGACTTCCCGCTTTTCAATGTCCCGCAAGAGTTCATTATACTGTTTTTCGATATCGGCGGCAAAGGAGGCGTCGCCGTCTTCCATGGCCATATCGAGGTAGTCGATGAGGTCATCGGCTTTACGGACCAGCGTTTCGTGGCCTTCGACTTCCGTCTTGAGCAGGGTCGCTTCCTGGGAAATCTGCTTGGCCTTATCCGGGTCGTTCCAGAATGAGGGGTCGCTCATCTGGATATCTAAATCCATGATACGTTCTTTTTTCCGAGGTAAGTTAAAGTGAATCCCCGATTTCTTGTATTCTTTGTTTTAAATCTTCCAGCGGTTTACGCATTTCGTCTAACAACACAATTAATCACCAACTTTTCAATTATATATCGTTTTTTCACCGGGTCCGGCCCGGCCTTCGGTTTATTTCTGTTCTTCATCGCGCTGAATGTCTTCGGCGCTGACAGGTTTGCTTTCTTCGTGGACTTCATGAGCGCCCTGCAGGTGGTCTTCGGCCTGTGGAACGGGCTTGCTGTACGTAACCTGAATGTGGTACAGGAAGGTAATGACCGTCCGCTTAATCGATTCTACCATTTCCGAGAACATTTCGTAAGCTTCGAATTTGTATTCGACCAAGGGGTTCTTCTGACCGTAAGCCCGGAGGTTGATCCCTTCTTTGAGGGCATCCATGGCGTCCAGATGATCCATCCACTTGCTGTCGACGACGCGGAGCATGACGGCTTTTTCCAATTCCTTCATGGTTTCTTCGCCAAATTCGTTGAATCGTTCGTTATAGAGATCGACGGCGATCTGTTTCAGTTTTTCCTGAACTTCAATACGGCTCATGTTTTCCAGCTCTTCGACGGTTACGGCATGCTTCGGTACGAAGTACTGCTGCATCTGGGCCAAGAGGCCGGCAAAATCCCATTCTTCCGGATACAGTTTTTCATCGGCATACTTGTCGAGTTCAGCCAGGATGATGTCGTCGACCATGCCCATGATCGTATCCTTTAAGTCGTCGGCCGTCAGGACCTGGCGGCGCTGGTTGTAGAGGACTTCACGCTGCTGGTTCATGACGTCGTCGTATTCAAGGACGTACTTACGGATTTCAAAGTTGTGGCTTTCGACTTTCTTCTGGGCCTTTTCAATGGACCGGGTGATCATGTTGGCCGTAATCGGTTCATCTTCGTCCATGCCCAGCTTATCCATGAAGCGGGAAATGTTTTCCGAACCGAAGATGCGCATCAAGTCGTCTTCGAGGGACAGGAAGAACTGCGTCGTCCCCGGGTCGCCCTGACGGGCCGCACGACCGCGCAGCTGATTGTCGATACGGCGGCTTTCATGGCGTTCCGTACCGATGATCATCAGGCCGCCCAGGTCGGCAACACCTTCGCCGAGCTTGATGTCCGTGCCGCGGCCGGCCATGTTGGTGGCAATGGTGACCATGTCGCGCTGACCGGCATTCTTGATGATTTCAGCTTCTTTTTCATGGTATTTGGCGTTCAGCACGTTGTGAACGATGTTTTCCTTATTGAGGAGCTGACTTAAAATTTCCGACTGATTGATCGACGTCGTGCCGACCAAGATCGGCTGGCCCGTAGCGTGGCGCTTAATGACTTCCCGCACGACGGCACGGTACTTGGCGTTCTTCGTCTTGTAGATGACGTCGGGCAAGTCCTTACGGATAGCCGGTTTATTCGTCGGGATGACGTAGACGTCGAGCTTATAAATCTTATTGAATTCGTCTTCTTCCGTCTTGGCCGTACCGGTCATGCCGGCCAGCTTGTCGTACATACGGAAGTAGTTCTGGAAGGTAATCGTAGCCAAGGTCTTGCTTTCGCCCTGGACCTTGACGGCTTCCTTAGCTTCAATGGACTGATGGAGGCCATCGCTGTAGCGGCGGCCGAACATGAGGCGGCCCGTAAATTCGTCGACGATGACGATTTCACCGTTCTTGACGACGTAGTCCTTGTCGCGGTGCATCATGAAGCGGGCCCGCAGAGCCTGGATGACCAAGTGGTTCAAATCGAGGTGTTCGTTGTCGAACATGTTGCTGATGCCCAGCATCTTTTCAACCTTGGCGACACCGGAATCGGTCGGGGCGATGGTCTTTTGCTTTTCATCCATCGTGTAGTCTTCTTTGTCGAAGTGCTTGACGATGGCAGCCAGGGTGCTGTACAACTCCGTCGATTTTTCACCGGGGCCGGAAATGATGAGCGGCGTCCGCGCTTCGTCGATGAGGATCGAGTCCACTTCGTCGACGATACAGTAATTGAGCGGCCGCTGTACCATCTGGTCGGCACTGATGACCATGTTGTCACGCAGGTAGTCGAACCCGAATTCGTTGTTCGTCCCATAGGTGACGTCGGCGTTATAAGCCCGGCGGCGCTGTTCGTACGTGAGATCGTGGACGATGAGGCCGACGGACAGGCCGAGGAACTTATAAATACGGCCCATGTCTTCACTGTCACGGGTAGCCAGGTAGTCGTTGACGGTGACGACGTGAACGCCCTTACCGGTCAAGGCATTGAGGTATACCGGAAGAGAGGCGACCAAGGTCTTCCCTTCACCGGTACGCATTTCGGCGATATCCCCGCGATGGAGGACGATGCCGCCCAGGATTTGGACGTCAAAATGACGCATCCCCGTTACCCGGCGGGATGCTTCACGAACGACGGCAAAGGCTTCGGGCAGAATATCATCCAGCGTTTCGCCGGCAGCCAAACGATTTTTGAATTCAAAGGT